>Ga0265293_10002948_pt1 | contig 32694 bp, 36 predicted proteins | sample Munlanlewell138R_FD_192505 | JGI IMG/M metagenome (GOLD analysis project Ga0265293, IMG submission 192505) | Leachate microbial communities from a municipal landfill in Southern Ontario, Canada - Leachate well 138R | ecosystem: Engineered > Solid waste > Landfill > Unclassified | place: Canada... | reverse complement strand
GGCGTCACGCCTGAATGGGAAGACACCGACCGCCTGCTGGACGCCATTTCAGCCGCCGCCGAAGGCGGTATGAGCGCCCTGCAGTGGCGGCGCAAGACCTCGACGGCCGAGCAAAGACGCCGCCAGCTTCAGCGCGTCGCCGACCTGTGCAAAACCCTGGCGATCCCGTTGATCGTCAACGACGACTGGCGGCTGGCCGCCGACGTTCAGGCCGACGGCGTGCACATGGGCCGCGACGACGGCGACCCGACCCAAGCCAGGCTGGCTTTGGGACCTTCCCGCATCCTGGGATGCTCGTGCTATAACCAGCGCGCGCTGGCCGCCCAAGCGCTGGCCGCCGACGCCGATTACATCGCCTTTGGCGCCATGTACCCCTCGCGTATCAAACCCGATGCCGTTGCCGCCGGCCTGGAAGATATCGAGCAGGGCCGCATGCTGGCGGAAAGCGCCGCGGCGGGCCGTCGCGCGGCCGTCGTAGCCATCGGAGGAATTACCGCGGACAACGCCGCACCCCTCATCCATGCCGGCGCCGACAGCGTGGCCGTCATCAGCGGCCTGTTCGACAGTCCCGACATACGCGGCACGGCCGGCCGCTTCCGGGATTGCTTCGCCGGCCTATCCTTCACCACTCTCTAAATCAAAGTATTCACGCCATGTCCCGCAACACTGAATTATTCGAACGCGCCTGCCTGACCATTCCCGGCGGCGTGAATTCGCCCGTGCGCGCCTTCCGTTCCGTCGGCGGCACGCCCCGCTTCATCCAGCGCGCCCAAGGCCCATACGTCTGGGATGCCGATGGAAAGCAATATATCGATTACGTCGGGTCCTGGGGTCCGGCCATCTTGGGGCACGCGCATCCGGACGTCGTGCGCGCCGTTCAGGAAGCCGCGGTGAACGGCTTGTCGTTCGGGGCGCCGACCGAAGCCGAGGTCGAGATCGCCGAGGCCATCGTCGCGCGCCTGCCTTCGGTGGAAAAAGTCCGTCTCGTCAGCTCCGGCACGGAGGCGACCATGTCCGCCATTCGCCTGGCGCGCGGCGCCACGGGCCGCGACAAGATTCTGAAGTTCGAAGGCTGCTATCACGGCCACGCGGACAGCCTGCTGGTCAAGGCCGGCTCGGGCTTGCTGACCTTCGGCAACCCGACCTCGTCGGGCGTGCCCGCCGAATTCATTCAGCATACGCTGGTACTGGACTACAACGATCCGGCGGCTGCCGAAACCGCATTCCGCGAGCACGGCGCGGACATCGCCTGCGTCATCATCGAGCCCATCGCCGGCAACATGAACCTGATCAAGCCCAAGGCCGGGTTCCTGCAAGGCCTGCGCGACCTGTGCACGCGACACGGCGCCATCCTGATCTTCGACGAGGTCATGACCGGCTTTCGCGTCGGCCCCCAAGGCGTGCAGGGGCTCACGGGCATCACGCCGGACCTCACCACCCTTGCCAAGGTCATCGGCGGCGGCATGCCCGTGGGCGCATTCGGCGGCCGCGCCGACATCATGGACCACATCGCGCCCTTGGGCGGCGTCTACCAGGCTGGAACCCTTTCAGGCAATCCGGTTGCCGTCGCCGCCGGCCTGGCAACGCTGAAGCTGCTGGCGCAGCCTGGTTTCTACGACAAACTGACGGCCCAGACGACAAAACTGGCCCAGGGCCTGGCGCAACGCGCCAAGGCGGCCGGCATCGCCTTCAGCGCGGATAGCGTGGGCGGCATGTTCGGCCTGTACTTTCGCGATACGGTGCCCGCATCGATGGCCGAAGCCTCGGACAGCGACATGGAACGGTTCAAAGCCTTTTTCCACGCCATGCTGGAAAAAGGGATCTATTTTGCGCCGTCCGCCTTCGAGGCTGGATTCGTCTCGGCCACGCATGACGATCAAGTGATCCAGGCGACGCTGGACGCGGCCGAAGAGGTGTTCGCCACGTTGTAGCGAAGCGTTTGCGCTGCTCCAACGTTATGCATACCCCGTAGCGGGCGGGATCTTATCGGCGTCCAAGGCCTTCAGCTCAGCGGGGCTATCGATTATCGTATGATAGGCTTGCTGCGTGCGCGCATCGACGTACTCGAGCGTGCGCCAGGCCGATTGCATGTGTGCCTTGTGCTTGGCTTCGTCGCTGACGCTCATGGACAGCGTACTGATGCCTTCATGAAAAACCGGCATCGCATTCGGCCCCGCGTCCCAAACTTTATGCTTATCGGCGGCATCCGATCCTGGATAGTCCGGATTCCCGGTCACCAGGCGATAGAAAAACGACTTGATTTTATTCAAGACGCCATGGGGCGGCTGAGGCTCTTTGCCGTGCAGGGTCATGTACGCTTCATTATTCCCATCGAACGTAAAGACGGCGGTTCGGGCGTTGATTTCCTCACGCTGTCGTTGATCCAGGCTTATCGGAACGCCGAATACGGCGCCTGGATTCTTGAACACCTCGACCGCCTTGTTGCTGCCGATGCCGCCATCGGCAAACTTGCGCTCGCCCAGACCGTCTCCAGGATCCGCCTTCATCGGCTGGAACACCACCGGGAAGGCCATGGAAATCCGAGCCGCATGGGCAATCGGAAAATGGGGCGTGGTGGCGGCGCTGAAATACGTCTCGCGCTTGTTGGTCTGGTCCCATCCGGTCAATGTAAGCAGCTTGAACTTGGCGGGCTCCAGACGATGCAACAAGGCCAAGTCGGAAAACGTGACCATGCGGCCGGTGCGGTCGCGGTCCAATGCGGGCTCTTGCGCCAGAGCCCGCAGGCGTTGAACTGCCTCGTCGCCAAGCTCCAGATGGAGATCGTGAAGCTTCTCCTGGAATGCGGCAGTATTCCAGTTCTGGCTTAAATAAACATGTGCTTGCGTGGCGGATATGCGATCCATCAGCTTTAGGGAAGACACGGCGGGAGCAAGGCCGAATCCCATTCGCACATCGCCATATAGCTTAGGTACGTCTCCGGAGCCTCGCAGAGAATCGATGATGCCCGGCCGAAACAGCGTATCGGCCGCCACTTCTTCGAACTGCTGCGCGTTCAAGCCCATCGCCAGGCATGCCGCCGTCAGCGCTCCCGCCGACGAACCCGCCAGATGCTTCAGGCCGCTCAACCAGTTCGACTTCTCCAGCTGATCGAATGCCGCGCTATAACCTATGCCTTTGGCTCCGCCGCCCGATAGAACCAGATTCTCGATGGGGGGAGCGGAGCGGATGACGGTGATCCCCTTGCCGGGACCCCGCTCGATAATCTGAGGTCCGGTATCGACGGGCCCCAGCGAGGCGAAGATCTCGGCGCGCGCCGCATCCACGCGCAGACGCTCCAGCGCCATGGCCGCCTGGCGGCCCGCGCTCTTCATGGCGTCCAGAAAAAGCTTGCCCTCGACCGTCTTATCCGGCCTTACGGGTAAATCGTCGAACGCGCGGCTCATGATCGTCTGGAACTTTTCCGTAACGTCATTGGAAAAGCTCTCGATCGCCCCGTCGCTGAGCAGGCCCGCCAAGGCCGAGGCCTGGCGCTCGAAATAGGCGTAGAACGAGCGCTGAACGTCGGATACGGCATCGAGCGGCAGATTGGGGGCGAATGACTGAGGCTTGCCAAGAAGCGACGCGTCTTCCGCGCGCGGCGCCACCCACGGTTCGATAGGCGGCAGATTCTGAAATGTCGAAATAATCGTGGAACTCATATTTGACCTCCTCCGGGAACGACTACGGAATTCGCTCAACAGCTGAAATTTATTTCCAGGCCGAGCATTCCGACTTTATGTATGAGCGCGCGCGTACTACGCGCTTGCGCGACGTGATACTGGAGCCATGCCGGCCAAGCGTCGTCGTCCAGTTTTTCCAGCGCGCGCCGGCCGGTGCATGCAATCAGCCGCGTATCGGCCAGTCCTATCGAATAGGAATGCCCCAAGAGCGACTGTTGGTTGATCAGCAAGGCATTCTTGATGATCTCCTGGTATTGCAGGTCTTCCATCCCTCGAGCATCGGCCAGAAAAAAATCGGCGATGACATGACGATTCAATGGATGCAAGGAAATGCGGCCCGGCAAATCGCCAAACAACACCTCGAAATGCAGCATGTCGCCGGGTTGCATCTCGATGCCGCAACTCGCAGCCAGCCGCTCGAAGTCTCGCCGCACTCCGGCGGACGCGTCGGCTTCACCCATATACATCGTGTCCTGCAAACGCGGGAAGGCGGTGCCAATGTCGGCGCCGCCTTCAAGCCGATCGAGCTCTCGCGCCAGAAATACGATGGCTTCTTCCAGATACGACGCATCGCATTCCGTATAGATCGGCATGTTCAGGCCCACCCCCAGCGCCTGAGAAGCGCCGGCTATGAGCCCCGTCCCGAAGCGGGTTGAAAAGCCATGGCGCAGCAATGACGCGCCATATTTCAAATCAAGGCCGGCATGCGAATCGGCCGCTGCGCGGCCGACAATAAGGTACGGATGATATTCCTTCGGATTGAACGACATGCCCACGTGGCGGTTGTCGTCGACCTGCACCCTCCAGGGCGCCGGCATCTCGTCACACGAGCCGCTCCGGCATGCGTGAATATACTCTTTCGCCGCGATTGCGGCTGTCGATATAGCGCTATTGTTTTTCATTTCTACACGCTTTCTGCTAAACATCCGTCGCGGCGAACAACTGCACGGATCAAATTAAAGCCCTATGCCCCAAGTCTATTCATGTTTCTTTTGGCTCGTTGAACTTCTCCTCCGTCTTCAATCGATGCGCCTGACTTTTTTCTTGCGCCTTGTATTCCCGGCCTGGCGAAGGAAGCTTGCCAGGCCGGGCCGCATATGCACTATCAAACGCGCGAGCCAATCGCCTGCACATAGGGTGGGATGCGCCGGTCATCCATCTGTTTGAGCTCGTCCGCCTCATGCAAGAACAACTTGTTCTGTTTGTCAAACTCCTGGTACAGCGCATCGCGATATGAATTCAACTGCTCCAGACTCCAGCCCTCGAAATCCTGCACTTCTCTTACGGTCTGATTGCTGGAGTGCATCGCCACGCGCAAATCTCTTAACCGCGCGAATTCATTTTCCAGGGGCCTGAAGACGGGGCGCGACTGCTCGGCGCTGAAATGCAGGCGCAAGACATGATTCCCCGCCTCATCCAGGTCAGCATAGAACTCCATACGCCTCGCTCCGCCGGGAAAGCCGGTGCCATGATCGTCGATCATCAGTTTTCCAGTCGGACCTTGTCCCGCATCTTGCGCCAAAACACCTTTATCGGACACCATGCCGACGGTATACGCCGTCGGGGCGAGTTTCAAATATCCGAATAATTTGCCGCCAGGGTCCGGAATCACCAAGTCACCGTTGGATTCTCGCCGAATTCCATTAGCACCTGCCTTATCCGAAGCCTGCATGTCAAAATAACTTGCCAGCGCCTTGGTGGTCGTCAAGCTCGAGGCAACCACGTATTTCTTATCGCTTCCTTCTTCTGGGTAAATAACAACACCCAGGCCCGACTCATCCTGCGACTGGAGGCGACGCGCCAGATTCTCGCCGATAAAGCATTGCTTTTCAAGCTTATGAATTTCCTCCGTACCGGATATTTTCCTGCGCTCCGCGCTTAGCACGACAGACTGGAACGCCACCTCTGAACTGTCGGATTTCTGCCCCAGCGCTCGGAATGCTCCTTTTCCCTCATTATTCAGATAGTCTTGCTCAACCTTTCTAGCCTTTCTGCGGGCAAACATCGCATCAATACGATCAGGCATCGTAGCGAAGAAATTAGCAAATGACGAAGCGGCTCGGCTAGTTTTCGCGAAAAAAGAAGAAAACGCGTTTTTGACACTTGCCACCCCTTCCAGCATTGCGTTACGCTTTTTTCCGTCGCCGATTGCAACCTCATGCTTTAACACGCCCAACAATTCAAGGGGCTTGCTCTTCTCCAAGTTCTCGGCTATATTGATGGCCCTGTCCACCTCGTTCAAATTGGCGACGATCACATCGAGCCGTTGTTGCCGCTCAGCGGACACCATCACCGACCTTTGCATGGCCCGTGAACGCAGCTGCTCCTCATTCATCAAAGTCGCCAACTCGGTAAGCTGCGGCTTGACGTCGTTCATCGCTTTACTGATCAGGCTGAGCGCCGCCTCGTTTCCTGCCAGCTCAGGATAAGCGCGCAACGCCGACAATCCCGTGTACGCGCCCGCCGTCAAAGCAGTCAAGTTGAGACCGATACCGGTCAACGCGCCCAGGCCCGGTATCCACGACGACACCATACTCGTAACGGTGGGCAGGCCTGCGCTTACCGCCAACCACCCCGCCGTCGTTGTAGCGGCCGAGAAATGCCCGCTAAGACGCGCACGCCATACCTCGGCCTGGCTCCAGAATGACATCTCTTGCTCATCTTCGACTGTCAACGGCTCCGGGTCGCGCGCCAGCGTGTCGATGCCCAGCTGACGCAAAGCGCTGCCCAGCTCTCGCATACGTTTGTCGATGGCAGTGGACAGCTCCTTGGAGCGCGCAATGTTTTTCTCGTAGCGACTTGGCTCTTTGGGCGCAGACACGTTATCCGTCTTGGACGTGTCATTCGGTGCCTCCGGCTTGGTGGATGTTTCAAGTGCGACCGGCTTGGTGGACGTTCCAACATCGGGCAGGAAGTCAGCCACTCCATTTACTCCGCTACCCAGCGCCTCCGTGAGCATCCCGGTGCCTTGCAGGGCCAAGCCGACTCCCTTCACAACCGGAGCGGCATACGAAGCTTTGTGAGCGACGGAAGTAAGGGCCTCCCCTGTCTTATTTGCTACGTATCCGACCACCACCCCAGTCGTGCCCACCAGTTTCCCGGCGTATCGTCCCGCGACCCCCACTCCCCAAAGTCCCGTGCCCCCCCAGGACCAAAGCTTCTGCAATGTGCCTTGATCCTGCTTCCTTACATCTTCTTCCGCTACCTTGCCGGGAACGTGATCGACAACATCGCCAAGCTCGGGATCCGAAGATCGCACCTTCATGGGCAATATGTCCCCCTGCCCCTCATCCTCGCCGTCCAAGACTCGAGGCTCTCCGGACACTGTGCCAAGCTTGCCGCTCTGATCCCCAAAAGGTACAGGATCGTCTTCACAATCAAAAAACTCCTCATCGTCGGAACTCTCCGAGCTCGGATCGACGAAGCCCTGCACAATAGACGCCGTTTGACCATTTCCCGAGCGGACGACGCTACCTTCGAATTCGCTGCTTACTTCCTCGACATCCGGGGAGCCATCGACATCGTCCTTCAACCCCGTCACTGGGACTTGGTTGGGGACGGGACTTTTCACACCATCTAACATGTTCGTCTCCTTGGCCTAATCACGCAGCGATCACGAAAGAATCGGGACGCGTCTTACCTTCAACGACATCGCGCCAAAGCAAAGCCATGTCCGCGAATCCGTCCACAACGTGAGACAGGGTGACGGCATCCGTAGTAAGCACGGACAGTTTTCCGCAAATCAGGACGTGGCCACTATCCGGCTGCAAACCCAGCGTGCATCCTCCCGTTCCCAGCCAAAATGCGTTTGCCTGCAACAACAATCGCATCAACTGGTCACCAGGCACGGTAGGCGCGGGCTTCCCCAGGTCGGCAAAGAACACCAAGTCGCCGCTATCTTCTTCACCATCCACCGTGAAGCCAATATGCAATCCTTCGATCACTACTTCTTGGGTCGCCAACAAATCCTCCGGCTTCAAGTCAACCAGTCCGGCGTAACCACTCAACAAATCCTGATAACGTGCCATGTCCATCTCCTAATTAAATTTTGATTGATTATTTTTCAGTTCCGCCAGCGGCATAATCGCTTTCCGTGCCGTTCTCGATGGCCGCCGCCCATGCGCTTGCCGCCTGCGCCAGACGGCACCATTCCACGGCAAGCCTGCGAACAGGCGTGTCCAACGCCAAGCGACGTGCCAATACGATATGTCCGGAATTGAAATCCATGCCGAATGTCGCCCCTTGAGTCGCCGGGCCCAGCGTATTGGCCTGGAGCAACAGTTCACCGAGCCGATCCGAAAAGCGATGCCGGCCCAGCGTGGCGACAAGGGCGGCCCCTTGCATCCACGCTCCCTGAGCGTCACTCCCTCCGGACAAGGCAACAGCCACACCATCTATTTCGAGTTCAGGCGTCTTCTGGAGATCGATTTGCGCGAGCCCCATATGGCGAGCCAGCTCTTTCACCACCGATGAATAATCAAGTCCCGACATTCCAGCCTCCTGAAGCAGGTGAGTTTGACGCATTCTTCGGCAACGACGCCGCACCAAGACGTTCTAGCTTGGCGGCCCACGCCACGGCATCCTTTACCAAGCCCTCGAGCATGCGCCCCAAGGATACTGGATCCAATGACCCGAGGCGCCACGTCATGCTGAGAACGACCCTGTCTTGTCCCAGGAGGCCAAGTGTCGCGCCGCGAGTGCCGCGCCATAATAGATTGGCTTCAAGCAGACGCCGATACGCGTCTTGCCGCTCCCCGTCTTGAAGACGGGCCGCTTCGACGCGACACATAACGTCGCTCTCCTGGTTTTCGGGGTCCGGCATGACTGTCAAAACGACACGCCGACCGTTGATGATCAGGGACAAACTTTGCGGCTCGGTCTCATCCACCCCGTCATCGACAACTTGGCGAAGGTGGCTCAAAAGTCTAGAGTACTGTTGCATGGACATTCCACTTGCTCCCAGGTGATCCGTAGGTGACACCGCTGCCAGCGTCCGTGTCAACCTTCCTCCGTCAGTAACCATCCGTCCCGATAAGTTCCATGAAACACTCAATTCCAGTCGACACCGAGGAACCATTATTCTCGTACGGTTACTTATCTTGTCATAGCGCATTGCATTCGTACGCGATAATTGTTTACAGGAGCTCCCCCCAATGCCTTCGATAACTCCATCTGTAGCCGGTAGCCAGCAGCCAGTTTTCGACCCGGCCAAAGACACGGCATCGCCCCCCGGGCAGATGAACAGCACGCCGCCGCCCGGCGACGGGCTAACCCTGGACCTGTACGGACCCGACACCAGCGCCCCCATCGGACACGATGAATCTGAAGTTGACGCTGACGACTTCGACGTCCTCGACTTCGACGGCGATTTCGCGGACCTGCTGGCGGATGTGCGACAGGAGGATAGACCTCGGGTACGGGAAGGATCCGCCCAAATCGAATCGAAACCGATGCCGTCGGCTCACGCGCCGGCCCCCGCCCCCTTGAATAACGAACTGCAACAGAAGGCGAGCGCGACCCTGGCATCCAATCCCGGGGAGTTCTTCGGTTTCGTGGCAAAAAACACCAATCCGAATAGCCTATGGTTCCGGATCAAGAATCTGGCCGGCATCATCGCCGACCTTTTTCAACTCAAGAAACCCACCTTGGCGCTTCATCAGAACTGCGTCCATTGCTCCGTGGCGGTCGATGAAACGCTGGCGCAATTCGCCGAAAAACGATCGGCATCCACGCCCAATCTGTACCAGGTCACGACGAGAAAACCCGCGGCCTTCTTCGCGCTTTACGGAAAGGACCCCGACAGCGTCCCCGCCCGGCCCAATGCGCTGCTCGAGCAACTGCGCGATTGCATTCCCCCGGGCAGCAGAGCCTGCATCACCGTACCGGTTGCCGGACAATACCTCAGCCACGCGATGAACTTCGTCCGCATGGACGACCGGGATTTCATCATTTGCGGACAGCAAAACAAAGTGTACGATCTGAGCCTACCGACCGATGTCCAACATTTTTATGAGCGCTATAACGTAAACCCGGACGAAGACCAGCGGCCTTTGTGTTATTTGATAACCGGGGAAGCGCCGAGTCACGCGCCGCAAGATCAGGCAAAGGTCGACGCGGCGCCCCAGCCTGAGCATATTCGGGCGTAACGCAGGATAAGGACTCATTAAAATGCCATAGCCGGATCCGGCTATGGCAAGCATGTGGAGAAGGGGAGACGCCGCGCGGATGAATCAACTCTTAAAGGCGGCAATACCTTCTTCGTGACTTTCGGCCGTGGGCAACATCATGAGAAAACCGCTGATCTCGAAGACCTCGCGGACTTGCGGTTGCATGCAGCAGAGTACCAGTCGTCCAGCATGCTGCTTGAGCTGAGAGGCCGACACCAGGACGACCCGCAGACCGGCGCTGGAAATATAGACAAGCCCTGAAAGATCAAGCAAAATGTTGAGTTCTTTTTTATCGTTTACCAGTTCATGCAGCACGGCTTCCAACGAAGGGGAACTATCGCTATTCAAATGCCCACTCACATGAACCACTACGATGTTTTCGTGCTTTTCATATCGCACTGACATTTATAAAGCCTCGTGTATGTGTATATCCGTAACGCCATTATCTAATAAATAATACTGATTTACCAGGACATGTCTCCCTTTCGACACCATGCAAGTCATGTAATTTCAGCCGATGCGCTTGTGCTGGATGCCGATCACCGCGCGTTGGACAAGGCTCTGCGATGGCTGGACGAAATAGCATCGAAGCGGCAATGGGAAAGCACGTTGCGCCATGCTCTCACGCTTTGCCTGGACGAAGCGTTGAATAACATACTGATGCACGCGGTCAGGCACGACGAACACGGCGGCGGCCCCGCCATTGCCGTGGAAATTCACTGTACGACATACAACGATCGGGTGGAATTGAAACTGACCGACAACGGCCCGCCCTTCGACCCTACCCATGTGATGCCGCTACCGCCTGCCGGCTGCATCGCGCAAGCGAAGCCAGGCGGCAACGGCCTGCGCTTGATACGTCATTATGCTGACGCTTTACAGTACACGCACAAGGCCGGCCGCAATCACTTTTCAATGCTCAAGAACACGCAACCCTCATCATGATCAGGGCGATGCCGTTCCCGACCGCAAGACCTGATCCAGCCAATTGCGCGCTTGCTGAGGGGAAACGGGGGATTGGCCCGCCCCGAGGGCCTGGTCGAACCGATGTCCCATGGCTTCGTCGATGCGCGCCCTGGCCTGTGCGTCAAGAGAAGACGGCTGGATGCCCGCCCGTTCACAGACCGCGATGAAGCCGGGCCCCCGGCCCGTCGCGGAAAGATCGAGGCGTGTCAGAAAGTCCACGCCTTCCAGCACCTGGCTGCCGACTGCGGCCATTTCGACGGCGCTCTCCACCGTCCGGGCATGAATAGGCTTGCCCGGGGCGCTGCTTAGTCCCAATTCGTGAGCGATGGCCTTGCCCATGCCCACGCCGCTGCTTTCTTCCAGCGCCCGCACGAGCTCCGCTGCCGCATCGCCGCTCGGAGCCGCCCAATCCACCTGACGGCCTTGCGGGGTCGTGCCCGTGGCCCGAACCACCAGTTTCTGGCCGTCGAGATAAATTTCCTCGCCTTGAGCCGCCGCTTTCGCGAATGCCTGCAAGGAATCGGATGGCGTAGGCGACGAAGAAGGAAAATGAATGGTCATGATAATCGTGTTTACTTCAGCAATAGGAAGTCGGTTAAGGGCGCATTTCCCCGCTCTCGATAGATGAGTAACAAAACTCCGCCTAGAGTTTCATCGAATTGACATTTTTTCCATTATCGACGACAAAATCCTATCTAAAATCGTATGCTAAGACAAAAATCCCCCTGTTTTGCGGCCCATTGACTATTTATGACAATATCGCTCAACAAGGTATATGTTGTAGTACACTGCCGACAAAAGAATACGAAATCTTTCAGAGGTGCCGTTCTGCGGCTTTGCCATAACACTTGCGTTACGGATCAATCTTAATGCGATGACACATGCAGAATTCCAGCACTGCGCCCCCGGGCCCTCTCGCATCCGATGTCGACGAAGACCACCTATTCAAAGAATTGGTCGAGCAGCACTCGTCACGCCTGTACCGTTTCATCATCAAGCACATCGGCAATAGCACCGATGCCCAGGATCTGACCCAGCAAACCTTCGTGGAAGCCGTCCAATCCTACCGCAAATTCCGCGGCGAATCGCAGCTATCCACATGGCTGTATGGGATCGCCCTCAATCTCGTTCGCAATCACTTGTCCAGATCGCCCGAGAGGCGTTACGAATTCCTGAACGACGAATTCCTCGACGGCGAAATGACGTCATTGCCCACGCCCGATGCGCAGACCGAACAAAATCAGGCCATGGCGGCGCTGCGCAGCGCATTGGACGAACTGCCCGCGCACATGCGGGACTTGCTGCTGCTCGTCGGCACGGACGATATTTCGTACGAAGAGGCGGCGACGATGTTGATGGTGCCCGTAGGCACGGTACGCAGCCGCCTGTCCCGCGCCAGAAGCGCCCTGAAAGGCAAACTGCGCGATCGCGGCGTCATCGACGACTAGACTTTAATCATCTCAGGCTCACGGCGCAATAAAGCCGGCGCTATCCGCCGCCGGCCCGGCATCGACATGGCGCGTGCGCGAAATCCGCGCCGGAGGCGTCTGGAACATGGGCTCGTTCAATTGCAAGCGCCGCTGCCGCGCCTCCCGTATCTGCTGCTCGAGCAACTGCGTATCGATCTGCTGGACTTGCGGATCGACCGGAGGACGCGGCACCCGCTGGCCGTCGATGGATACCACCCTCGGCCGTATCATGAACAAACGCTCCCGTTTTTGCCAGGTGCGCGACCGGTTCGAGAACAGCACGCCCACCAGCGGAATGTCGCCCAGGAGCGGCACCTTGTCGATGCGCTCGGATTCCTGGCTGCTGTTGTAGCCGCCGATCAATAGCGCCTGGCCGTCTTCGACGATGGCCAGAGTGCTGATATTGCTCTTGCGCACGGTAGGCAGATTATCGATCTTCCGCTCATCCTGTATGCCGCCGTCTTCGATATCGATGATCAGCTCCACCTGGGATTCCGAGCTGCCTCTTATATATCGTGGCGTTACACGCAACGACGTTCCCACCGTCACGGGTGTCACCGTCGCGACACGCTCGCCGCTCGTCTGGATGTAGAACGTCTCCGACATGTCGATCAAGGCGCCCAGGTTGTCCGCCGTCAGGATGGAGGGCTGTGACAGGATCTGCGCCTCACCTTCTCCTTCCAGCGCGCGTATCCTGGCCACCAGATTATTGCCCACGCTCAACCCTATCATGCCGACGGAAGACACCGTGCCGGTATCGATAGGCAGGCCGCCGCTGGGCGTCAATCCCAGATTTCCATGACCGAAGGCCGTATTGCCGCTCAACGCGCCCCAGCTGACCCCCAGTTCCCCGACGACGTCCGCATTGACGTCGACGATCATGGCTTCGATTTCGATCAGAGTGCTGGGAACGTCCAGCTGGTCGATCAACTCCTGGTAAATCGGAAATCGGCTGGGAATATCCTGCACGATAATGGCATTCAAGCGCGTGTCCGCCTGTATCGTCGGCGCCAGAACACGCCTGCCCGCGGCCGCCGCGCCGCCCGAAGCCTGTTTTTCGGGCTCGACGACGCCGTTGCTGGTTTCCGTAATGACGGGCGGATTGTTGCGCAATGGCGCCGCAATGGCGGCCAGATTTTCATCGTTCGCCCCGCCGCTGCCCGTCAACAACTGGCGCAGGATGGTCGCCAGACCCGGCGTGGTCATGCTGGTGTCGCGATAGCTGACCTGCCTGTCGTTCACCGACGCATGCCGCAAGCGAAATACCATCACCTGCTGTCCGCCCTCCACCAATGGCAAGGCATCCACCGTACGCTCTATCAATGCGACATAAGCCGGCGGGCCGGATACCAGCGCCAAGCCTTGCTCGGGCAGCTCACCCCAGCCAAAACGCGTGTCCAGCACGCCCAATTGCAGCAACGCCTGCCGAAGTCCCGATACATCGCCGTACGGCGGGGAAACGGTCGCCGTGCGCATATCGGCGGCACGGCTGATGAACAGGGTACCGGCATGCACGAACCAATGCAGGCCATACACCCCTGATAGCCGATCCAGAAACTCGGTGGGCGTCGCCGCATTGAACCGGCCATTCACGCTGCCCGCCACACTGCGGGCGATCTGCGGCGTCAGGCTGAAGCTGGCCGCGAATTCACGCAATACCTCGCCAAGGTCCTGATCCTGCGCGTAGTAGCTGAAAGGCGCTTGCGGCCACGGTGTCGCGGCCTGCGCCGCAGCCGTATTCGACACGCTCACGGCCGCCGCCAGCGCAACCGCGCTCAACCAGGTTTTCGTCCTTGCTATTTTGACCATACTCACTTGATTCCTAAATAAAACATGCGGGTCGTCATGACGCTTCACCGTCATCGTCATACCCGCGCCCTTGCGCCAGTTGACGGACCAGCTTCAATACTTCGGCAACGGGCTCGACCAGCTCCGTCGGAATATACTGATCCAGCTCGCCTTTCTCGATCAATGCGCGCGTCAACGGCACATTGCGCATGACGGGGATGCCTTCCTCGCGCGCCGCGGCAACCATCCGGCGAGCCAGTTCGCCCTCGCCCTTGGCCAACACCACCGGCAGCGGCGTCTCGTCGTCATCGTAGTACAGCGCAACAGCATAATGCGTCGGGTTCGTCACCACCACCGTGGCCTTGCGCGTGCGCGCCACACTGTTTTGCATCGCCATCTCTTGGTGCAGGTGCTTGCGCTTGCTCTTGATGATCGCATCGCCTTCCATTTCCTTGTATTCCTGCTTGACCTCCGATTTGGACATCTTCAGGCCTTTGCGATACTGAAAACGCTGCCAAACCAGATCGGCCAAAGCGATAACGGAATAAGCCACCGCAATATTGACGATCAGCACGTACAACATGCTGCCCAATGCGGACACGACGCCGTCCAGGCCGGCATGCGGAATTCGCACGAGTTCGGACAGATCGTCGCGGACAATGAAGAACACCAGGCTGGACAGTATCAGAATTTTCAGGGAAGACTTCAGAAACTCGACGAAATTCTTCACCGAGAACATGTTCTTCAGGTTGCTGACGACATTCAGCTTCTTTCCCGAAGGCTTCAGCTTTTCGAAGGCGAGCACGATGCCCACCTGTATGAACTCCGCAAACATGCCCACCATAAGGACGATCAGGATGAAAGGCAGCAGCAGATTGACCATCTCCTTCACGACCGTATCGAGCAGGATGCGGACTGCCAGCCCGAATTCCATTCCCATCAGAGTGGACGGCGCAAGAATGATGCGCCCGAGCCGTCCCACGAGCTGCTCGGCATCGCCCAGCAAGTAGCCGAACAGGGCTAGTATGAGCAGGGTCTGCGTAAAGTCCTTGCTATGGGCGACGTCGCCCTTCTTGCGGGCGTCTCGCAAGCGCTTGCTGGTCGGCTGTTCGGTCTTTTCGCCGCTCATGGAGATCTCCATTGGCCGTCGAGGAATGGAATGATGTCCCTGGCTTCTTCGATCATATCGATCGCATAATCGAACAGCGTGACGGCATACACGATGAGAACCAGCATGGCCAGGGCGCTTTTGATCGGCATGGCCAAAAAGAAAACCTGCAATTGCGGCGTGAACCGGCTGATCAAGCCCAGCCCCAGCTCGGCCAGGAACATGGTGATCACCACCGGCGCCGCCAGCAGAAGAGTCAGCCTGAGCATCCTGCTGATCTGATCCAGCAGCAGCGGACCGTGCTCGGCGTGCAGCGAGGGAAAGAACGTCCAGATATCCCAAACACGGAAGCTGTCGTACAAAATGGAAAGCATCAGGGTAAAGCCGCCGACCGCCATGAAAAACACGATGAATGCCTGATTGAGCAATATTCCCAATGGCGACGTGTCGTTGCCGGTCAACGGGTTGATGGTCGCGCCTATGCTCGCTCCGCGCTGATTGTCGATCAGGAAGCCGATCGCCTCGAAGACCCAGAAGGGAATGACGAACATGAAGCCCAGAAGCAGGCCGATAAAAGCCTCTTTTCCGATCAAGACAGCGAATTCCACGGCATCCGGCTGGATCTGCGCATATTGCGGCATGACCACCGGAACCAGCACCAGCCCCATCGCCGCCGCCACGCCGTAACGGATCATGCCCGGCATAACTTGCCGATTGAAGATTGGCAGCATGGCGCACGCGGCCAGAATGCGCGGCTGCGTCATGGCAAGCGAGCCCAGGAAAACCGACACATCCGCGTACATGGCGCCAGAGATCACCGCGCTCTTTCCTTATGTGAGATGAAAAAGATCGAATATGGACAGGGTGAAGTTGTACAGCTCGCCGCTAAGCCAGCGCGCCGTCAACATGATCGTCGCGAACACGGCGATCAGCTTCACCGCGAAGGACAAAGTCTGTTCCTGGATTTGCGTCAGCGCCTGGAACAGGGAAAACAACGTTCCCACCAGAGCGGCCACCACGATGGGAGGCAACGACAGCCACAGCACCAGATAAAGCGCCTGCGTCATATAAGACACGAGATCCACTTCGTTCATCGCGCCCCCGCAGTCCGTGCTCTTTTACGCATATGACAGCACCAATCCCTGTATCAGGCGCGTCCAGCCATCGACCATGACGAACAGGAACAGTTTCAAAGGCATGGAAATCGTTATCGGCGAAACCATCATCATTCCCATGGCCAGCAGAATGTTCGAGACGATCAGATCGATGATCACGAAAGGCAAGTACAGCAAGAATCCCAACTTGAAAGCCGCCGTCAGCTCCGACAATAGGAAGGCGGGCACCAGAACCAGCAAATCGTCCTGACGCAAGTGGGCCGCCTGCTCATCCCCCCAGAGTTCACGCGCCGAGCTGACGAAAAATTCCCTGTGCTGGGCGTCGCTGTGCCGCATCATAAAGCCGCGCACAGGCTCGACGCCGCGCTGGACGGCGGAAATGATGGACGCGATGTTGCCGTTGCCGGCCGGCGCAGCCGACTCGGAGTCCGGACCGGGAAAGACCTGTTCGGTTTGGCCGACCGTTTTAAGCTCCTCGCCGACCTGCACGATGACCGGCCCCATTACATAAGCCGACAGAATCAACGCCAAGGCGTACAGCGCCATGTTCGGCGGAATCTGCTGCACGCCCAGCGCGTTGCGCAACAACATCATCACGACCGCTATCTTCACGAACGACGTGGTCAGGACAGCGGCAAGCGGCACCAGCGCCAGCAGCGCCAGTACTATTGCCAGGCTGATCGGGTCCATGGCCATCACGAACCCGTCCGGCTCAAGCGCAGCAGTCGCACGCCGATTCGCCCATCGACATCCACGAGCTCGCCGTACGCCACCGTTACGCCGTTGACCCTGACCCTTACGGGTCCATCCTCCAGCGGACGCTGAAGATCGAATACATCACCGGGCTGCAACCGCCTCAGCTCACCCAAAGGCAAGCGGCGCGCGCCGAGATCGAAATCAAGCGCAACGGGCACGTCATCGAACGACGCCGTGGATTCCGGCGCCGCATCCCGCGCGTCGCCCGACGAACCCCGCTCTTCGTTCAGTACGTGTTCCTCTGCCGCATCGCCGCCATTCGCCGCGGCACCGTCGTCGCTCATCACGGCATCACCCCCATCCAGTTCATCCCCAGGCACATCGGTCATAACTTTCTTCCACGAGTCGGTCACTACATAGTGTTGATCTTCATGCCTCACACGCAGCCCCGATCCCGACTCCGTGCATAGCCATAGTCCCGCTTGCGCGTCGACATAATATCGATCGAGCACGACGACATCCCCCGCTTCCAGCGACCGGATCGTATTCCATGGCAGGCTCGCCACGCCGATGCGCAGCGCCACATCGATCGGGATCTGGTCCACCGGAATGTCGTTCTCGGCTTCCGGCAGCTGCGCCACCAGCCCGGCCAGCAGCTGCAAAGCGAAACCGTCGCAGCGCAGCTCGCCGACGGCGAGACCATCGGGGCGGCTAGACTGCAACGTAATCGTCCAGGCATGCGGCAAATGCGCCTGCGCATCGGCTTCCTGCACATCCTGTACCGACATCACGCGCGGCTTGCCCAAGCCCGACGTATCGACCAACGTCATCCATTGCGCCAGCATGGCATCGAACGCCGCGGCGAAGATTTCGTCGGGCAAGTCGCCGAACTGGACGTCGCGATATCGCGCCTCCAGCCACACCACCGCCAATCGGCGCGGCAGACGCAGGTACAACCGCCCGCCCGCCCATTCCAGCCGCACGCCCAGATCACATTGCGCGGCCAGCGCCGCCGTTGCGCCACTGCTCAAGGAACACGTCCACGGTTCATCATCGGTCAAAGCCAGCTTCACGCCATGACAGGTACGCCTTGCGATGACGCCGACAGCTTCGGCCTCGCTCTCGCTCAATTGCAATACGGGCCGGAATACAGAATGAGGCATAGTCATGAAAATCGATCAGTTGTCATCTGGACGCATCACCGCTTCCAGCAAGCGCGGATCATCGTCGTCATCGCTGCGCACTTGTACCGTCACGTCACGGTTCAGGCGGCCGGCCAGATGGCGAGCCAAATCGCGCGTCATTCCGCCCATCATGGAACGGACCGATTCGGAAGAGCAGACGAAACATGCGACCAGACGCCCTTCCTGCTCCAAGACGCGCACGCTGAGTCCCGGAAACGCGGCCTCGCCCACATCGATGCGCACCTCCCGGCGGCCGGACAATTCGTCCGAAACCAGCATCCGATGCACGCATGCGTCCACCAGCTCGCCCAGCTGCCGCGGACTGCTCGTCGCGGACTGCTGCGCCACAGATTCGTGGCCCTGCTGTCCGAGAGCCAGCCCGCGAAAAAACGAGGGATCACCCGCCGGCCCCGGCAGGAGCTCGCGCGGTCCCGCATCTTTCTCGTCCAACAGCTTGCGGAAACGCTGCACGTCCTCCGGCTGCACCATGCGCTTGCGCTCATCCCCCCGATCCTGGTCGCGCGCCGACATATCCATGCGCTCATCCCGGCTCATGCCGAGCCCCGACGGATTCTGACGTTCTATGCTCATTGCGTCACTCCTTCCTGTTCGGTCCCGATGTCCTCCACCCGCCCCCAGGCAAGCGCGGCGACCTCTTCCATATCATTGTCCTCGCGACGCTCATTTTCGAGCGCTTCCTCCAATGAATGCAGCCGAACCAGCTCGATGAACTTCTCGGTATTGCGTCCGGCCTCGCGATACTGTTCTTGCGCTTCGATCTTTACCTCGCGGGCGCGCTCGCGTTCTTCATCGAGCTGCGCGAGCCTGGCGCGATGCTGCTGCTCCTGCTCTCGCAACGTCGCTATGCACGCATAGACGTGCTCGATGTCCTGCCGCCTCACAGCCCTCTTGCAAAGCTCGGCATACATGTCCAATTCACGCTGGCGGGCCGTTTCCTGAAACCGGAACAGTTCCTGTTGCGCGTCCGCATGCCGTTGCTCGGCCTCCTGGTGCTCGCGCTGGCACGCCAGGAAGTGTCGCTGGGCCTCGCTTTCGCGGTGTCGCTTTATGCTCAGCATATCGTCGAACGTGCTCATGACGGCTCCGCGATGGCGCGCATGCGCTCTATCGTCTCATTCATCGACGTGAACTCGTTCGTGGCCTGCACCAAAAGGCTCCGTATGGCCTCGTTCTTGTCGATCGCCTCGTCCGTCAATGCGTCTCCGCCACGCTTGTATTCTCCTATCCGGATCAGCAGCTCCACCTCTTCGTACTTGGCCATCAGCTGCCGGATCTTCCCCGCCATGGCCTGATGTTCGCGGCTGACGACGGCATGCATCACCCGGCTGGTCGAACGCAGAATATCGATGGCGGGGTAGTGGTTGGCCGCCGCCAGCTTGCGCGAAAGCACGATATGGCCGTCGAGTATCGACCGCGTCTCGTCCGCCACCGGCTCGGTCATGTCGTCCCCCTCGACCAGCACCGTATAGAGCGCGGTAATGGAACCATGCTCATTCATGCCCACGCGCTCCATCAACTTCGGCAGAGTCGCGAATACGGACGGCGGATAGCCCCTGCGCGTCGGCGGCTCGCCGGCAGCCAATCCGATCTCGCGCTGCGCCCTGGCAAAGCGCGTCACCGAATCCATCAGGAACAGGACTTTCATGCCCTGGTCCCTGAAATATTCAGCGATCGCCGTGGCGACATAAGCGGCCTTGGCCCGTTCCATCGACGACTTGTCGCTGGTCGCGCACACGATGACGCTTTTGCGGCGCCCTTCCTCGCCCAGCTCATGCTCCAGGAACTCACGCACTTCACGACCGCGCTCGCCGATCAACGCGATGACTGTGACGTCGACGACCGCGCCTTTGACAAGCATGCCCATCAGCGTCGATTTTCCCCCTCCGGCAGCGGCGAAGACACCCATGCGCTGGCCTTCGCCGCACGACAAAAAGCCGTCCAAGGCACGCACGCCCAGCTCCAACGGCCGGCTGATGATGCGCCGGGTCAGCGGGTCGGGCGCTTCCGCGAATACCGGATAGTACGCCGTGGCTTCCAGAGGCCCGCGCTCGTTCTCGTCCAACGGCCTTCCCAAGCCGTCGAGCACTCGCCCCAATAAACTCGGCCCCACCGCAACGCGGTGCGCGCTTCCCGTGGGCATGACCTCCGTGACCGAGGAAATGCCGAACATATCTCCTATAGGCGTCAAAAGCGCAGCGTCATGGGCGAATCCCACCACCTCAGCCCGCATTTCGAAAGGTTCTCCGGGATTGCGCAATACGCATACTTCTCCGATCTTCACCGCAGGAACGACGGCTTTGATGATGGTACCCACCACCTGGACGACACGTCCTTTGACGCGCAGCGTCTGCGTATCGTGCAGCGCCATCTCGAGCATATTGGTGATGTAGTCGAATTGCCCCATGCCGGCCCCTAGCTCTTGCGATTTCCCAGCACACGCTTGAAAGCCGCATCCAGCGCCGCGATCTGGTCTTCCAGACTTGCTTCGACGATGCCTATGCCGCTTTCCAGAATGCAGGACCCCGCCGCCAGACGCGCGTCGGCCACCAGGTCGATGAAGCCGATGCCTGGAAAGGCGGCCAGAAACTGCGTCATATTGGCCTTGGCATGATCGAGCTCATCCGGATGCAGGCGCAACGTGATCTGCTTCTGATTGCGCAGCACCGCCAGCGCGTTGCGCGTCACCGCGGCCACCTTGGCTTCATCGTCGAAGCCGTCCACCACTTTGCGTACCGCTCCCATGACCAGATCGATGGCGTCATGCTCGACGCTTTCAAGATAATCGACCTTGCGGCCTATGATCTCTATCATCGCCTCCGCCTGAGCCTGCTTCGCCTGCCGCTCTCCGTGCTCGAAGCCACGCCGGCATTCCTTGTCGAACGCCTCCTGGGAGCCGGCCAGGATACGCGCCGCCTGCTCCCGCGCGTCGGCGACCAGATCGCCGGCCTCGCGCCATGCGGCGTATTCGCCGGCTCGCAGCACCTTGGCCTCCGCCATCGGCTTGACGGGCTCCAGCGCGCGAGGCGCCAACGGATCGCGCGGCACAAGAAACTTCATGCCGCACCCTTCCGCATGTAAAGCGCGATCGACTCCTGCAACGCCAAACCGTCGGGCATCGCATCCCAATAGCCTGCCGGCGCGAGCTTCAACGCGAGCCGGATACCCAGCGCCTCGCCGGCCGGCTCGCATGCATGCAACAACGCGGCGACGCCCAATTCGGCATAGTTCGCCAAGGCCTGCTCGACGGACCAGCCGCGCGCCGGCTCGTAAAACGCGATCTGCAACTCGTCGGCCGACTGGCGCAACGTCTCGATCTCGTGCGCATCGGCCGAGCCCATCATGCGCCTCACGTCTTCGCCGCGAATGGCGGTCCTGAAAGGCACGGCGCAAAGCCGGATGCCCAACCAGCGGGCAAGCCGGTCCAGCTCATCGGCCGGCAGCAATGCCACGCGCAGCGCCAGACTGTCCGCATCTTCTACGAAACGCTCCTCCAAACGCAGAGCCTTGAGTATCGACCGAGACCAATGCCTATGCATGATGGCATGGCTTTCATTCGTATCGCCGACGAAGCTCCAGTCATGGCCGCCCGAGAATTGGGAGCGGCGCTCGGGATGCAAGGTCAGGCTGGGCATAAGATTGAACATCATCACCTCCGGCCGCCAGGATCCGCCGTTTCCGGAAACCGGCCTTTCCTTCGTGCGCGGGACGCCATCGGCAATCGGCAAGTTCATGCGGCCTCCTGCGCATCAGGCACGCGCTTGCGGCGGCGCCACATCAGCCAGAACCCAGCGGCCGCCACGATCAAAACGAGGATCAGCGCAGAGACGATCGGCGCCAGCCAGCCAGCCAAGCCCGGGACAACGCGCTCATTGTCGCTTCTCGCGCTCAGTCGATCCGCGGCAGGCTGGGCGGGAACGAATACGACGGAGACCCGGTCGCTAGACAGCCCCGGAATGCTATGCGTAATCAACTGCCGAAACTGGGGCTGCAACGCGTCCAGGTTGTAGTCGGGCCGATGCTTGATGAAAACGGCGGCGGTCGACGGCGTGGTGGACTCGCCGATGCCGCCGCGCTCGGGCAACACCACGTGCACGCGCGCGGTGACGACGCCATCCACCTGCGACAACGTATTGGCCAGTTCCTGCGATAGCGCATAGATATACCGCGCACGCTCTTCCAGAGGCGAAGAAACGAGGCCCTCTTTGCGAAAGATCTGCCCCATGCCGTCGTATCGTTCGCGGGGCAGGCCCAGCGCATTCAACGCATCCAGCGCATAAGCCACCTGATCGGAATGAACCTGTATCGTAACGCCGTCCTTGGTGTTGATCTTGCCTGCATCGACGCCCGCATCCAGCAAGGCGACCAGCACTTCATTGCCGACCGACTCCGTAACGTTCGTCAACACGTCGACTTTGCCGGAGCATGCCGCGAGCAGAATGACGCAAACACCGAAACACAAATACCGCATCGTCCGCCGCGATGCGCCATACAGTCGCGATGCCGCCGCGGCCATGAATGTCATTACAGCCATATCACTGCATCCTGACCATGCTGTCTAGATTCTGAGTGGATTTCGAAACCGCTTTGCCGACCATCTCCGACTGCACGGAAACCTGCAGCAGGTCCGCCTGTACCCGCAGCATGTCCGATAGGCGCGGCGCGGAGGCAGTCTGGTCCAGTCGCGTCGAAATCGAATTCCATCGCGAGGATAGCTCGGTCGAGCTGCGCTCCAGGCCCGACAAGATACGGCTGCCCAAACTGGCCGGTCCGTCATCGACAGGAGCGGCGGCTGAGCCGCCCGCGGCCTGGGCGCCGGAGCTGGATGACACGGCGGGGGACGGCGCGTTCATCACCGCATTGAACTGCTCGACGGCAAGCTCGGAAGGAGCCGCACGCGCAGGCGCTTCGGAAAGCATTGCAGTCTGGACTGCTTGGACGGTAACTGATTCGATAGCCATAACTCTTTCCTTGGCAATTAAAAGTTTTCAGACAAAATGCGAGAAACCGCGCCTGCTCACCCGGATGCGGACCTCTTCGCGCCCAATAAAGCCCGCGCCATCGCCAACGCCTGGGGGTCCGTCTCGCCGCCCTGGTCCGCCTGGCGCACGACCCTTTCCAGCAGCCTTCGGCTGGCATGCAGGTTTCCAGCCTGCTGCAAGGCAAAGCCCCGCCACACGTCCAGCACCTGCCGCTCGGCCGGATCGGACAATGACGGAGCACCTTCCAGAATACGCACGGCGTCGATGGCGCGCCCGGCATTCATGTAGGCGACCGCCAGCCCGATCAACGGGAACGCCCGACCCGGCCGCACCAGGGCCAGCGGCTTGAAAATCCGCTCCGCGCGCGCGACATCCCCGCGCGCGGCCCCCAGAAAACCGACCTCGGCAAGCATATTCAGGTTTTCTTTCAGAAACGCCAAAGCCGTCTCCGAGGAGACGGCTTGTAAATGCGCTGTGCGAACCTGGGTATCGCTAATCATCTAGTCCTTCGAACGCTTTGCACCGAGCACTTCCCGCAAGGCCTTGACTTTCCCGCCCCAGGGCTGCCCTTGCGGGCTTGCCCGGTCTATCTCTTCGAGCCAACCCAACATGCTGCGAGCCTCTTCTAGATTCTCCAAAGCCAAGTAGCACTCGACTATTCTAAGCGCCGCATCATAACGCTTCGGATGAAGCACGAGCGCCAACGAATACTTATCTATCGCCTCATCGTAGCGCTCGAGCATCTGCAGGCAATAGGCCAGCCCCATCAAATAGTGGCGCCGTGTCGCCCCATATAAGCTCAAAACGAGAAAGAACGAAAGAGCCTGGTCATATTGCCGCTGGGTAAGATGGGTGTAGCCCATGGCGTAGATGACCTCAAGCTGCTCGTTCGACAAGCGGGATGCGCTCGGCAGCGCGTTCAGCTCGTCATACAACGTCTGCGCCCATGTGCTGCGTCCCTCGCCCTGCGTCTTCACGGTGTTTTCCTTGGTCATGCTGGACTCCTCTTATGCTCTCGAACTTTGGCCGATATTGCGACTGATCAGCGACATGCTATCCGTAGCCCCCGCTATCATTTTACTCACCGCCTGCACGCCTTCATCCATCTGCTCGATGAGTTTCTTGATCTCCTGAGCCTGATCCTCCATGGTCTGCTGGAGTTGCACCATCATCGCGGTCAGCTTTTTCTGCTCGACCAGCGCTTTCTCTCCCTCGTTGCGGATTTTGGCCAAGCCCATGTCATTGATGCCCTTGCCCAGCGTCGTCAACCCGCCGACGACCTGGCCGCCGGCGCCGGCGAGCTTACCCACGACGGACAGGTCCGGTACCTTTCTCGCCAAGACGAACATAACGACGGCCGCGGCGATGGCAGTTACGGCCCCGACGATCATCGCGACCTTCGCCGTCGCCTCTTCACTCATGCCGGCCGCCTTGCAAACCGTAGCAACCAGATCCGATAGCAGAGTGGGTTCCAGCAACAACAAGGCGGGAATCATGACACCCAGAGCGCCCGCGGCCCCTTTTCCAATCGCATCGGCCGTTTCTTCCGGCACGCCGAATGCTTGCAAGGTCTTGCTGACAATTGTCTTCACCAGATTCCCTATCGAGATCTGAGGCCCGCCCAATTCCTGCGATACTTGATCCGCCAATGCCATGACCGAAGCAAACAAGGCTGCGCCGGCCAAGACCATCAATGGCGTGGCCGCGCCGCCCGAGAAAATGGACAGCCCGCCGGCCGCCACGAACCCGACAAGCGATGCGATGACTGCGGCGATCTTTCCCACCCAGCTGAAAAGCTTGCTTATCCAGCTCCGGTTGGCGGCCTCTTCGCACTTCTTGGTCCATTCGTCTATTTTCTCGAGACGCTTCGCCGTATTCTGGTCCGCTTTCGCCCGCGACGCTTCGACGGCGCCGGCCGCCGACTTCAATTGGCCGCCACGCACGCGTTCGTTCAAATCACGCATCACGTCGGCCATGTCGTCAATGGAAGGGGCCTGCAGCGGCGCATCCAATATCGGCAGAGACAACACGCCACCCGTCTGCGTTGCGCCGGCCCCGATGGGCTGCCCCTCGTCGAGATGGCCGGCCTCGTCGAAGAGGCCCACCTTCTCATGACCCGAGGTCGACTTCGCGCGGCCCGTGTCCTTGGGCGCCGCCAGGCCTTCGCCGCCGACTTGCTCGTGCGGATGCAAAGTGGCGCCCGTCAGTCCGTTTGATGGAATTGATGCCATTGCCTTCTCCATGTCCTATTCCGTTTCGCGACACTCGATCATGTTGTTACCGATGCCGCATTAGCCATGCCCACCCCGCCGCTAACTACGGACGGCGTTGCGAATCGTATCGCTGTTCGACTGCTCCATCGTCGAGAGCTTGCCTTGCAGATCGCGGATCATATCCAAATACTGCTGGGCTCTGGTCTGCGCATCGGCGCTCTCTTGCTCATGAACCCTGGAAGCCGCTTCGTGCTTAAGCTTCTCGGCATCATGCTTTTCCGCCGACGCATTGTCCGAGGCCGCCAGCAGTCGCCCGAATCCCTGCGTCGCGCCGCTCAGACCGCCTTCCGATCCGATCACCGTCCCTGATGTTCTCGCGAGATTGCCCCAATTCGATGCGCTCGCGTTATGGCTGCTTGCGAGTTCCATATCTCCACTCAATGTCGCAGCCTCACCTTGCTTGCCATATTGGGCCGATTTGTAGGTACCGAAAGCCGAAACACCTCCGGCAACCGCCGTGGCCGTTCCCGCGCCTATTGCAAACCAGGCCTGGGTCTGGGCTGCGGACAGCCTTTTTCCAGCAGCCTCTTCCATTTCTTTGGCGCCGCTCATCAACTCCGCCACGCCGGCTTGCGTCTCGGCGTGCCTGAGTTCTTTATCGGAAGTGCGCATGGTCTGAAGCATTTGCTGCATCAGGTGCATGAACGCATAAATGTCCGCCTGCACCGTGGTCGTCAGACTGTACACTGCTGCCGACGTCTTGGCTTCGGCGACATTGACAGGCACAGGAACCTCGATATCGTCCATCTCGCGATCAACAGTCTTGTCGTCGCCTTCGACATCCTCGAAAAGGACGGTTTTGTCCAAGCCTTTGGTTTTGACCGCATCGTGCGCGGCCTTTGGCGCGCCGGACGACTCGGCGCCATGCACATTGGCGCCGGGCAAGGTCGTGTTCGGTGTTGTAAAGGATACGCTCATGATTCTGTTCTCCTGTTCGTGAAACCCTATGGTGCTTTCCGCTACTCAAGCCTGGCTTTTACCGACGCTGAGCAGCTTCTCCCGGATCGCCCGCGACTTGGCGAGCAACGCCTCGTTTCCCTTCGCCTCGGCCATTTCGATGGCCAGCTCCAGAGACTCCACCGCCTGAGCCGTATGGCCCATGGCGATCAGGCATTCCGCGCTATGAAACAAAGGCGTCGGATCGTCTATGCGCATGACAGCCACGACGGCATACTGCCGCAAAGCATCCTCGAACCGGCCCAACGCCTGGGCGCTTGCCCCCAAAGCCATTTGATAGCGAGGCTCCAGGTGGTCGTATATGACCAGCAAGGAAAACGCCTTGAATGCATCGTTGTACCGTTGCTGCTGGTACAAGGAGTATCCAAGCGCATACAGCGCTTCGCACTCCTCCTCGGTGATATCGAGGAGCTGGCCGGCGACGCCGCCGTTGCGGAACTGCTCGACGAATCCATTGATCGCCTCGTAGGTGCCTTCGTCTATTTCGCTTGCGTTTTCCTGGGTCACGACGCTCTCCTGGGAGTGATTACCGCATGTTGGAAATAATGCCCGACCGGTTATCCTGCATCTTCTTGATGAAGTTGGTCATAAGGTCGTAGGCTTCGTTGCGCTTGTTCGACAAGCTTTGCATCCGCAACGTTTCCATCTGCTGGGTGTTGTTCAAACTATCGATCATGCCTCTGGTCTTTTCAACCGCCACCGTTACTTGACCCAGCGTGATCTTGCCCATGTTGTTGGTATCAATGGCTCCCTGCGCGCCGGCAAGATCGGCCATGGTAAGGCCCGTTTCTTTAAGAGCGGCATCCAGCTTTTCCTTCGCCTCTTTTTTCTGAGTGTCCGACAGGTCTTTCCACCCCTTCTGGTCTTCCAGTTTCGCGGTGCCGTCGGTGCTACCATAAAGCTTGCTCAAGTCCGTCAAGCTCGTGAGCAAGTTATTCAACTTGTCCACTTTAGCGTTGCGGTCCTTGATCAGATCTATCTGCTGGGCCAGTTGCGTATCCAACAACCGCGCGCGATCCGACTGGACCGACAACAGCAGGGTTTCGATATCCAGCGCATCCGCGCTCAGCGAAGTTACCGATTGCGCTCCGCTCATTCCTTGTATAGCTGACATGTTCCTGCTCCTAACTCAAATTTGCTAAATTAACCGCATAAATAAGTAACTGTGTGGACCCTGGCGCGTCCCGGCTTACGCCAAGGGAAACTTGGTGGCCATCGAACCGCGGGAGGCTTGACCAGAGAACGATCGACGCGCCATTTCCTCGGTCGCTTCGTTTTCCGCGGCTTCCATATCCGCCTGGAACTGCGCAAGTGCCTGGGCTCGGCTCTCATCCGTGGCCACGGACTCCAACTGATCCTTCATATTCTCGGGGTCCAGGTCATTGTCCCGATAAAAGCTTTCCGAAACCGATCGCATCGAATTTTCGACTTCGCGTATCGCCGCTTCGGCACTTTCGATCAATGCCTTAACATCCGTTTCCTTGTCCATCCATCTCTCCTGAAAGTTCAGCAATGCCGTCAAAAAACAAATAAGTCACTCACCAGCAAGGTCACTGAGCTGTAGACTACCCGGACCTCTCTCACGGTATGTAACGTCCACCACGATTTCGGTTCCATGACACGAAAAAAACGTTCATTGCAATAGGGTTACCGCATGTTTCCCACGATGCTGGACCGGTTGTCCTGCATTTTCTTGATGAAATTGCTCATCACATCGTAGGCCTCATTCCGCTTGTTCGACAGGCTTTGCAGCCGCAGCGTTTCCGTCTGTTGGCTGTTGTTCAGACCGTCGATCATGCCCCTTACCTTCTCAATTGCGTACGACAATTGACCGAATTTGATGCCGCCCACTTCCCCCCAGGTTTCTTTCAAAGGGGCCAGGAACCAACTTCGCTTTTTCTCGCTGCATGTAGAGAATTTGATGAGACCTTGCGTGCCTGCAAGGTCCTTCGGACTCATTCCGGCCTCGTCGAACGCCTTTTGCAGTTCCGCCTTGACAGTCTCGGCCAACTTGGGATTTTTCTTTGCCGCATCCTTCCATCCCTTTTGATCGCGCATTTTATGACTGCCGTCCGTGCCCTTGAAATATTTGCTTATGTCGTTCAACGTTACAAGCAAGTCATTCAATTTGCTTATTCGCTCGTTACGAGCCTTGATATGCTCGATCTGCTGGGCCAGTTGTGTTTCCAGCAATCTGGCGCGTTGCGACTCCACCACCAGCAACACCGTCTCCACATCCTGCTCTTGAATTTCCGACCGCGCCGCGGACGCGACCCAGCCAACGCCCGCTCCATGTATACCAACCATTTCCGTCGCTCCCATTTACGAAAACAAGGTCGGTAACAAGCGATTACCGCCTCGCAAGATCAGTAACAACATACTGACTGCAGGTTCCATCCGCGACTGTAAGAATCAGCACTCTCAGTTGAAATACGTGAATTATCCCAGGCGAGATGGAACTATTCCAACCGTTTTGTTACTCACATACATTAAATAGTGTAGCCTTACGATACAACACTTTTAGCGCGGCATGAAGAATTGTTTCGCTACGACGCGGGCTGGCACGATACACTCCTCACTCTTGTCGTCGAATACCAAGGAGCCTTAATGGCGGATCTGATAGGTCCAAAAACCGGTTTTGAGCAAAGCGTCAGCCCCGCCGCGCCCCAAGCGCGTGACCTGAAGACTCCGGTGCCCGCGACCGGCGGACAAGTGACGCCGGCGGCGGGCGACACGGGCATGACGGCTCTTGACAGGCTCCTGTCGCGCCCCGGACTCGACGATATGCTCATGCAGGCCCTGAGGCCGCGCGGCGTGGGAGCGGAGCTGCTGCGGCCATCCATTTTTTTCGACACGTTGAAACGCACGCGCGTCGAACTGCGTCAACATGGCACCTCGCGCCCCAAGGATCGCCAGAGCATGGATAATGCGGCTGATCTTCTCGACGACGAAATCAAGCTGCAAGAACTCCTGTCGATGTATCGAAATGCACTGTTCCATGGATGATGACCCAAGATTCCACGTTTCCTCCATCCCAACTGCTTGAGCTGCTCGGGTTCCTTTTTCTGGAAAACAACCGCCCCGACAAAGCCGCCATTTTGTTCGAGGCCCTGAATGCGCTGGGTCAGGCCGAGCCTCGTCATCTGGCAAGCCTGGCCCTGGCCCTTCTGCGTACCGGTGACTCCTCGGCCGCGCTCAGGCATTTGGACAGGATCGCGCGCCGAGGGCCCATGGACGCCGCCTTCCATCTCATACGCGCGCAAGCATTGCTTGCCCTGAACCGGGAAGAAGAAGCCGCCGCCGCCATGCGCGCTTACATCGCGGGCGCGCAGGGCGACACGCCGACGCAACCACAAGAGACCATCAGCCCATGAGCGCCCTGCTTCGTGCCGTTACGCTACTGACCAGCCGCAACGACATCGTTCTGGCCGTCCTGATCGTATCCATCATTTTCATGATGATCCTGCCGCTGCCGACGACGCTGGTCGACGCGCTGATCGGCGCCAACATGACGATATCGGCCATCTTGTTGATGGTGGCCATGTATCTGCCTTCACCCCTGTCCTTTTCCTCGTTCCCGTCCGTATTGCTGATCACCACCCTTTTTCGGCTCGGCATATCCATCGCGACCACCCGCCTGATCCTGCTTCAAGGTGATGCGGGCCACATCATTGAAACATTTGGAAACTTCGTGGTCGGCGGCAATCTCATCGTGGGGCTGGTCGTTTTCCTGATCCTCACCATCGTCCAGTTCGTGGTCATCACCAAAGGCGCCGAGCGCGTCGCCGAAGTCGCAGCCCGTTTCTCTCTGGACGCCATGCCCGGCAAGCAGATGTCCATCGACGCCGACCTGCGCGCGGGAACCATCGAGATGGAGGAGGCCAGGCTGCGGCGCAGCCTGGTCGAAAAAGAAAGCCAGCTGTACGGCGCCATGGACGGCGCCATGAAGTTCGTCAAAGGCGACGCCATAGCGGGGCTGATCATCGTCGCCGTGAACCTATTGGGCGGCATACTGATCGGGACCATGCAGCGCGGCCTGACCGCCGGCGAAGCGGTGCAGATCTATTCGATCCTGACGATAGGCGATGGTCTCATCGCGCAGATTCCAGCCCTGTTCATCGCTATCTGCGCCGGCATCATCGTCACCCGGGTCCAGGCCGGCAGCGAGCCTTCCAACGTGGGCAAGGACATCGGCGCCCAGGTTCTGGCCCAACCCCGGGCATTGATCATCGCCGCGGCGATAGCGGTGGGCATGGCGCTGATTCCGGGAATGCCGACTGGCATATTCCTGACGCTTGCCGTGGTAGTGGGCACGATAGGTATCGTCTTGATGCGGGCGAACCAGCAAACCAAGAAAGTCGGCCAACCCGGGCAGGAAAGCGCCGGCGGCGGGGACGCCTGGCCCGAAACCGGCCAGGCCGACGGCGGCACCGACTTCGCTCCCACGCTGCCGCTGATGCTCGACGTAGCCGCGAACCTGCAAACCTTCCTGAAAGCCAACGAGCTGAACAACGAGTTGCAGAAGGTGCGGCGCGCCCTTTATTTCGACCTGGGCGTACCCTTTCCCGACATTCGCGCGCGTTTCAATAAACGACTCGCCGATGACACTTACCACATCCTGCTGTCGGAGGTTCCCGTGGTGCAGGGCCATCTGAAGCCGGGCCACGTCATTGTGCGCGACACGCCCAATAATCTGCGCATTTTGCAGCTTTCGGTCGAAACCGGCGCAAACTTTCTCCCCCAGATACCTTCGTTATGGGTAGCTGACACGGAGATTCCCACGCTGGAATCCGCCGGTGTGCCCTATATGGACAGCAACCAGATACTGAGCTGGCATCTGGCGTATGTCATGCAAAAGTATGCGTCCGACTTCATCGGCATCCAGGAAACGCGGTCTCTGCTGACCGCCATGGAAACGCATTTTCCCGACTTGAGCAAGGAAGTGCTCCGCGTCATGCCCGCCCAGAAGATCGCGGAAATCCTGCAGCGCATGGTTTCCGAAGGTATTTCGATACGCAACCTGCGCACGGTCTTGGAAGCGTTGATCGAATGGGGCCAAAAAGAAAAAGACACGGTACTGCTGACGGAATACGTCCGTATCGCCCTCAAGCGGCATATCAGCCACAAATATTCCAGCGGCCAGAATCTGCTGCCTGCCTATCTGCTGGCGCCCGTGGTGGAAGACACCGTACGCAATGCCATTCGCCAAACCTCGGCAGGCAGTTACTTGGCCCTGGATCCGAGCACAGGAAAAACCCTGCTCGAGAATATCAAGAAGGCCGTCGGCCCCTTGACGCAATCACAAAAGCCCGTTCTACTCACTTCCATGGACATTCGCCGGTACGTGCGCAAGCTGATCGAGCAGGATCTCTATGAATTGCCGGTCCTGTCCTACCAAGAATTGACCCAGGAAATCAATGTCCAGCCCTTGGCCCGCATTGAACTGCAAGCATGACCGAGGCAGCACATTCAGAATTCGCCGCTCCCGACGATGCGCTCGAGCTGCGTATTCTTTCAGGCACGCAGACGGGAGCGCACGCACCCGTCCAACATGGCCAGTGCATCGGTACGACGATGGACTGCGACTTCATCCTGGCCGCCACACCCACGCCCATCGAAGCCAGCCCGCTGTTTTTGTTCGACGATGCATGGAGCATAGGCCGGGAAAGCGTCCAGGCGGCGCTGAACCAGCCCGTGCTCTTCGGCTCCGTCTGGCTGACTATCGCGCGGGCCGGCCAGCCTTGGGTTCAAGCGCCCGACCCGATACCAACACCCACCACGGACAATGCCGATATGTCGTCCGAACCCGAAAATCAGAATGAATCGCCGGCACCGGACACGCCGCAATCGGAAACCGCTGCGCCGGACGGCATCCTCGCAAAAAATCCGCCGCCCGACAGAAAGAACCGCGTGATCTACCTGAGCATCCTCGCGTGCCTGCTGGTCGCCATGGCGGCCAGCGCCGCGCTTTTATCGAAACGCTCGGCAAACGGCACACTCGTCCAGGGAGATGCCGCCGCCGAGCGGGACCTGGCGATCCAGGCTTCGATACGAAAGATCGACGAAGCGCTGGCCTCGCTCGGCGTATCGGACAGACTGACCGCGGTCCGACAGGCCAACGGTACCGTTCTGGTCAGCGGCTGGACGCGCACCGCCGAAGAACGCGACAAAGTCGCGCTCGCCATGACGCGCATATGGCCCATGCCCGGCTTGGGCATCCAGGTCGAAGACGAGATCGTCCAGCGCATCGACGCCGCGTTGGCCGCTCAGCCGGTCTACTACGACGCCCAC
>Ga0265293_10002947_pt1 | contig 32708 bp, 29 predicted proteins | sample Munlanlewell138R_FD_192505 | JGI IMG/M metagenome (GOLD analysis project Ga0265293, IMG submission 192505) | Leachate microbial communities from a municipal landfill in Southern Ontario, Canada - Leachate well 138R | ecosystem: Engineered > Solid waste > Landfill > Unclassified | place: Canada... | reverse complement strand
AGGACTCAAGGCATTGTGCAGATCTAGGTTTTCTATCTGAAATGGCGTCCCTACAGGACTCAGACCTTTGTGGTTGTGTGTTTTCTATCTGAAATATCGTCCCTACAGGACTCAAGGCATTGTGCATATATAGGTTTGCTATCTGAAATGGCGTCCCTACAGGACTCAGATCTTTGTGGTTGCGTGCTTTCTATCTGAAATATCGTCCCTACAGGACTCAAGGCATTGTGCAGATCTAGGTTTGCTATCTGAAATTACGTCAATGGGACTCGGATTAGAAGCATATTCAGCCGGAATCAATAATCTTAAGTGCTAAATATATAAACTGAAATATATGGACATGGATGCAAGCTAAGATAAAGCCAATGAATTTATTATCAAAAGAATAGCTCAATATTTTGGGGGAATGCCAGTAAGGATTCTATAAAAATGAAGCCCAAGATAACGCATTATACACTGTAATGCACAATCTTATATAGCTATCCTGGAATCCAATAATCGATAGCTTCGCTAATGCACTCTTTTGCCTTCAATTTGTTTTTAATTCGTTTTTAACTCGAGCTCACTCGAAGCTTCGAGTGGACTCGAGTTAAAAACGAATTGGTCACAAGTCCAAAGCTAAAGTGCCAAGCCTGGTTGTTCCGGCCTTTATAGCTCGATTTTGAAAAATATCAAGCTGTGTTTTTATATATATAACAAGATCATAGCTTCAGACTTGATCTTTCTTTTAGATGTCGATCAGGGCAGTATGAATATGCTGACTGGCTACCTGGAGCTTGATCTCGCTGCGAATGCTCTGTAGATATTCATACATCACTTTAAAGGCCAGATCAGGCAGGTTGTTAGTTTCGGAGAGATGCGCCAGGACGATATTTTGCATACCCGGATGCAACACTTGCGAAAGCACGCCTACAGCCTCATCGTTTGATAGATGCCCATGTTCGCTTTTGACCCTCATTTTAAGGTTCCAATCGTAAGGACCTTCCATCAGCATATTGTGATCGTGATTGGATTCTAGGATCAAAGTATGCGCCTGGCTGAGTCTGAGAGAGGTGAGTCTGGTGCATTGTCCCAGATCGAGAGCCACTCCCAGCCTGCGGTCGTTATGTTCAAAACAGAAGTTATTGGGGTCCACCGCATCGTGTGAAGAGCGGAAAGGCCTTACCAGGATGTCTCCCACGATGAAGTCCACTCCGGATTCAAAATACCTGAGCCATTGCTCCACCTTGCCCAGCCGGTGGGAACAGTATGCGTAAGTATCGGCGGAGATATACAGCGGGATTTTCAGGCTGCGGGCCATGGCTCCGGCGCTTCGGGTGTGATCTGTATGTTCGTGAGATACGATCACCGCTTTTATGGTATGCCGGGGAACAGCCAGGGCGTCTAAGGCTGCCCAGGTGCGCTTGAGACTGATCCCCGCATCCAGAATCAGAGCGGTATTTCTGCTGCGGATCAGGATGCAATTGCCTTTACTGCCGCTGGCAAGCACTGAGGTCTGAAACATCAGTTATCAGCTATTGTTTTAGATGCGAACAAAGCGGTAATAGCGGTTGTTGATGCGGTCATACTCGCTCCAGGTAGCATCCGGAGGAGCGGCATCCAGCAATTGACTTACCCCTGCAGCCTGGGCGTCAAGATTGTCGCAATGGTGCAGGATCAGGGCTTCCAGGGTCTGAGGCAGACGCACGGAGGCTTTTTCATATTCGCCGTGATGGGCCAGGATCAGGTGCCGGATATTGAGCAGCAAATCTTCGGGAAAACCCGGGATCTTCGCCGCGGCTTCCACTGCCATCTGATCGCTGATGCTCAGGTGTCCCAGCAGCCGGCCTTCATCGGTAAAATCTATGGCTATTTTGCTATTGTATTCTATCACTTTGCCTACATCGTGCAAGATAGCTCCGGTGATCAAAAGGTCTTGCGACACAGCGTAGCGCGTGCTGACAAATTCACATAGCGAAGCCACGGCGATGGTGTGTTCGATCAAGCCGCTCATATAGTTATGATGCCAGCTTTTGGCTGCGGGAGCCTCCATGAACCGGGCAAAAAAGTCTTTATCGTCAAAGATGGTATGCAAAAGCCGGTTCAGGTATTCGTTTTCCACTTTATCGACAAATTCCCAGAAGCGTTCCGCCAGGAATTCAGGTTCAAATCTGCTGCGGGCTACGAAGCTGGAGATATCGTATTCGCTTTTGTCGGCAAAGCGCAATTGGGTGATGGAAAGCTGAATCTGGCCTTTGTAATTCACTACCTGGGCGCGGATTTTGACCACGTCTCCGGCGTCAAATTCGCCAGCGGTCTTGGTGGCATCTTTCCAGACGTTTGCGCTTACCTGTCCACTGCGGTCTTGCAGCTTGAGCCTCAGATAAGGTCCGCCTTTACCCTCGCGTAGGTCTTTTTCTACTGCGAGATAGAAGTCGGTGATTTCTTTGTTTTCATGCAGATGCAATTCGTTTACTAAAATGTGTTCCATATTATATCACTTTATTATGCTTATTTTCTTGGTGTTTGCCCTTCTTCCTTTCTCTTCCAGACGCAGGAAATATATGCCGGAAGCAGGGAATAAAGATGCGGGCAACTCCAGATTTTTAGGGCCGGAATTAGCGCTATAGATGCGCTGTCCCCGCAGGTTATAAATGCTGAGTTTCCCTGGCTGAGCCAGAGATATCTTGAGGTTTGTCGATCCAAAAAGGGGATTGGGATATATTCTTAACTGCGCTGGGGGCAGCTGTTCATCCTCATTTGAGACCAGAATCTGGGCGTCAAAATCGCAATAGTCTGCGTAATAGACCCTGCTGCCATCGTCCTTCTGCACCCAATAATACAGCCGGTAAACAGCTTCGTCTCCATTGTCAAACAGCCCACTGGCGGTGAAGGAATAATTCTTATTGATGGTGGAGCCGATATTCAGGGCAGTGCTGACTGTATCCGCAAAAGCGATCCAGCGGGAAAGCACATAGCTCTCGCTGGAGCCAAAAACATGTTTTTGAAACAGCCCGGCAAAGATGCGGGAAGAGATCATCAGGCTCTGTCCCACCCCAGTATAAAGATGAGTATTATCATTTGTAAAGGCAAGCTGTAGGTCCACGTTTTCAGAGTTTTCCACTCCTTGCAGTCTGCTTTCAGCAGAAGAGATGAAGCTGCGATGTACCCCAATATCTTCGATAGCGTCTATGAGCTTTTCTTCATATTGATCGGTGAAGCCTGCTATGCGTTTTGCTCCGGCTACCACAGTGAAGGGGACGGAATTGAAACCATACCAGTTAAAGCGCCGCATCGAAGCCAGAGAGGCCAGAGAATCCGAGAGTATGGGGTAATAATGCAGAGCATGCCAGGTATCGCTAAGATAAGCTTGCTGTATGCTGTTGATCACAAAGGTCTCGCCTTCGCGAAGAAAGTTCTCCATCATTTGCACAGGAGATTCATCTATAAAGACCTGAAAGTTGACCAGCTTTTTGTTATTGGCAGCCAGGGTGTCGTTTTCGGTATATTCACTGCTGAGCAAGGCCTCTATCCTGAGCTGGGTGGGCTCATCCGGCAGATCAATCCTCATATCATGAGCAGCAAAATCATATTCATAGATGTCCCTGGGAGCCAGGCTCTGGGGAATCGCCACATTCAGGGTGTCATATTGAGAAAATCCGGGGCGGCTGAGGATCAGGCGGAGATTGGCGTTTAAGACGGCACTATCGCTGTGATTGTAAATACTAAAAGAGGGCTTTACGTTGCCGCCGGGCAGCAGCTCTCCTTCAAGATCAAAATCACAAAGCTCAAGGTCGATTTCGCCGAAGCTGAATTCTCCCAGGAGACCAAAGAGGAGTTCGCAGGCAAAACCGGCCTGAGCTAAAGTAGAAAGCTGCTGGATATCACCGGCCTGATTCATGTAATAGCTATTGCTCCCACCTCCGGCGCTGGCGGCTACAAAGCGGTTTGAGGCATTGGTAGCATAATCCACCATCAGCCAGAAGGTCTCAGCGGTATGCTCGCTGTCAAAATAGATATTCACTTCATTGTCGCTGATGCTAAGGCTCTGGCTGGCAAGTAATACTCCGGGGTTGCCGTCTGCATCGGCACGCAACTCTGCACTCAGCTCCCCTCCGGTAAAGGGAAACCACAGCCGGGCGCCCTGAGCCCGGAAATTGACCTCAGCCATGCCGGGATAAGCAGCCCGGAAATTAAAGCGCACTCCCCAACGATTGGCTCCGAAGAAATTCAGGTCGTTTGAAGCATTGTGATAGTGATAGTGGTATTCACGGCTGCTATCCGGGATAGCTCTGCCATCTGCAGATACGCATTGGATGGCGTAAAGCAGGCTGAAGATGAAGGGCAAAATCAGCCAATAGCGCTTTTGCATCCCATCTCCTTGATCAGGCTCTGAGCCCTGGCCAGGTCATGCTTCATGGCCCGAATTAGCTCGTCACTATTGGCAAACATCTTTTCCTCCCGAAGGTATTTGAGCAATTCCACCTGCATGGTGGAGCCGTAAATTTCAGAATCAAAACCAATAATAAAGGTTTCGACCTCAGTAATTCCACTGTGTTTCAACGTGGGAGATTTCCCTATATTCGTCAAGCCAAAAAAAGTCTTTCCCCTCAAATGAACACGGCTGAGATAGATACCCTCTGCCGGGATCAGCTGATGGGGGCTGGCAAGAGTGAGATTGGCAGTAGGAAAGCCAAGGCCCCGCCCTCGCGCCTGTCCATGGCACACAGAGCCCAAAAGGCAATAGGCTCTGCCCAGAAGACGATTGGCTTCCTGCAGATTGCCAGTTTGCAAAAGCCTGCGGATCAAGCTGCTGCTGATGGGCTTTCCGGCATCAAGCGCGGGCTGCACATATTCCACGCGGTAGCCATATTCGCTGGCATGGTTCTGAAGAAACTGTCGGTCGCCCTCTCTGCCCTTGCCAAAATGACTGTCGTATCCCATCACTATCACCCGGGGCTGCCAGGCGGGAATCAGATATTCGCTGAGGAAATCATACGCTGATGTCTGTGCCAGTTCGGGGGTAAAATTCAGCATCTCTATCTCGTCTATACCCAGCCTGCTCAGCTCCTGCTCTTTGATCTGTGGGGGGCAGAGCAATTTGAGCGCAGAACTCTTGTTCAGAGTAAAAGCGGGATGATTACGGTAGGTGACGATTACGGATTTGAGCTGTTCCGCTCTGGCAATCTCCTGCACTCGGGCCAGCAGCTTGCGATGTCCCAGATGGATGCCGTCAAAGGTGCCGATACTGAGTACTGTCATTGGGCTATCTCCCCATCCAGCACCAAACTGGGCAGAATATACCCTGCCTTGCAAGTGCCGATTCCTAAAAGCTTTTCCTGAAAGAGTAATGCCAGCTCGGAGCCATCTGCAAGGTCTTGAGGCAGGCTGAACTTCCTGCCATGCAAGAAATGCTGAGCCTGCTCCGATGATAGCACCATCGTGGGCAGAGCAGTCAAAATATCCTGTACGGGGCAGACCGCCTTTTGCCAGTCATGTTCAAGCTCGGACAGGCTCCAGCTCCTTGATATATCCAGCCTGCCGATCGCGGTGCGCTCTAAAGCTGTGGTCATGCCTACGGTGCCCAGGATGTCTGCGATATATTCACTCAAAGCCCGGATATAGGTGCCTTTGGAGACTGTTACCCGGTAGCGCAGAGAGTTATCCTGCAAGTCTCCGAGCAGTTCAAAATCGTAAATCTCCACTTTGCGGACAGGCATTTCGGGGGTTTTACCTTCACGGGCGTATTGATAAGCGCGCTTGCCTTCCAGCTTGATGGCAGAGTATAGCGGCACCTGCAGTTCACGTAGCGCTAATACCTTAGCTTTGAGTTCTGGCAGGTCTTCAGGCTTGATATTCGGCTCCTGCTCTGCTACTATCTCTCCTTCCGGATCACCGGTGCTACTCTTTCTGCCCAAAAGCAGAGTGGCTTCATAGCTTTTGCTTTGCGCTTCGGCATATTTTAAGAGCCGGGTATATTGGCCAGTGGCGCAGATCAGGAGTCCGGTGGCGAAGGGGTCCAAAGTTCCGGCATGCCCTATCTTCCTGATGCCTGTAATCTTGCGCAGTTGGTGGATGACACCGAAGGAGGAGATGCCCGCTGCTTTATTGATCAATAAAAAGCTATTCATAGCTTCTTGAAAGCCTGAGTGAATTCCTCTAAGATTATCTTTTGCACATCCTGCAAATTGCCTTTCAGAGTGAGGCCGGAGGCTTTCTGATGTCCGCCCCCGCCATGCTTTGCGGCGATGGCTTGCACATTGAGCTTTAGTGAGCGCAGCGATACCTTCCAGATATCTGGTTCCAGCTCCTGAAAATAAGCGATGCCGTCCAGATTCGCCACACCCTGCACATAGCGGGTAACGCTCATGATGGTGGATGTATCCAGCTTCAGCTCCTGGGCCAGGGATAGATCAGAATGAAGGAAGAGTATCCTGTCCTGCAGATGCAAGCGGATGCTGGTAAGGCTATGGCCTATATACAGCATCTCTTGAGGTGATTGATTTTGTAAAAAGGCTTTATGCAAGAGCTGGGGCTGAGCGCCTGCCCTGGTAAGATCGGCGCAGAGCTCAAATACTTCTGCATGGGTATTGGCATTGCTGAAGTTATTGGTATCGTTCAGGATGGTGACATACACAGCATCCGCAATGAACTTGCGCACTTCGGGCTCAAAGCTCATAATGGTGCGTTCAAAAAGGCGGAAGATCATGGCTCCGGCGGACACATAGTAAGGATCGATCAGCTGCAGGTCTGCTTTGATGATGCCATGCTCGGGGACGTGATGATCCAGCACGAATATCTTTTGCGCTGCATCTACCAAGGGCGCTCGCTGGCCCAGACGGTCCCGGCTATTGCAATCCAGCACCATCAAGAGCTCATATTGCATGCCCTCTTGATAAGGCTGATGCATGGCATTATCCATCAGGAAGCTATAGCGGGAGAGGTCTTCCCCATCGGTGATGATAGTGGAGGCAAATCGTTTATTCCGCAGGATTTCCTGCAATGCAAAAGCCGCCACCATCCCATCTCCATCCGAGTGCATATGGGTGGTAATAGCAATGCTCTTTGCCCCGGAGGCCAGGGCAAAGAGCCTGCTGCTAATATTATCTGTCATAGCTTTTCTTGATAGCTAAGCTGGCTGAGTCTGTCTTATGCCTGGGGCTTAGCGATCTTCATCATCTTCATCAAAATCGTCGTAATCGTCCTCTTCTTCGTCGTCATCATAATCGTAATACTCATCATCATCCAGATAGTCTTCGATATCGATATCCGGATCATAATCCTCATCATACTCTTCTTTGATGCTGGCAAGAAGGGCATCCACTCTTTCAGCACGGTCTTCCGTGTCGTCATAGAAGAATGACAGTTCGGGGATAGTTCTCATAATATGTGCTCCTGCTATTAGTTTCTTAAAGAATCCAGATGATTTGATCAGATGGGCCTTGATCTCGTCATGAGAGGCGGGGTTGTTGAAATGAGTAAAGTAGAGCTTGGCATAGCGCAGGTCCTTTGATATCTCCACATCTGTGATGGTCACCCAAGCCAGGGCTGGGTCGTTCAGCTTTTGGCTGAGTGCGATATTAAAGATCTTTTTCAGCTCTTTTGACAGTCTGGGGATGCGATAGTTTTTCATCAGAGTTTTTTGGCTACCTCACGTTCGATATAAGCTTCGATGACATCACCTTCTTTGATGTCGGTAAAACGTTCCAGAGAAAGCCCGCATTCGGTTCCGGCTTTTACTTCTTTGACGTCGTTGGCATAGTGTTTCAGGGAACTGAGTTTATCTTCGGCGATGAGCACATCATTACGGTACAGTCTTACCAGGCAATCTTTTTGGATAGTTCCACGATCTACCTGGCAGCCGGCGATAGTTCCCACTTTCGTGATCTTATAGACCCGTTTGATAGTAGCAGAACCGATGCTTTGTTCTTGAATATCAGGTGCAAGCATTCCTTCGAGGGCGGCTGTTACATCATCTATAGCATCATAGATCACCTGATAGAGTTTGATTTCGACTCCTTCTTCTTCTGCCAATCGGCGGGCTTGATGTCCTGCGCGGACGTGAAAGCCCAGGATGATGGCATCACTGGCGGAAGCCAGAGTAACATCAGCTTCATTGATACCACCCACACTTTTATGTATGATATTTACGGAAACCTCTTCATTGGCCAGCTTTTGCAGACTATCTGCAATAGCTTCCGCAGAGCCATCCGTATCGGTTTTAAGGATCACATTGAGACTGTTTATCTGATCTTCTTTGATGCGGGCAAAGATATTTTGCAGGCTGGATTGGTTCTGATATTTCTCGCGTTCCAGGCGGATCTGTTGACGTTCGGTAGAGATTGATCTGGCGGTTCTTTCGCTATCCACCTGATTCAGCACATCACCGGCCTTGGGCGTTCCGGAAAGGCCATATATTCTGGCTACATCGCTGGGGCCCAATTTCTTGATCTCCAGGCCGCGCTCATTTTCCATGCGTCGTACCCGGCCATTTACTGCTCCACACACGATGATATCGCCTTTTTTCAGGGTTCCCTGTTGCATCAGGATGGTAGCGGCAGAGCCCATGCGGGCATCCATCTGCGCTTCTACTACGATGGCTTCGGCGGGCACTTCGCGTTTGGCTGAGAGTTCCATCATCTCTGCGGTCAGCAAAATGATCTCGATCAGATTCAGGATTCCTTCTCCGGTCACGGTAGAGGTCTTGCACCAGGGCACATCGCCACCGTACTGTTCCAGATACACGCCTTGATCCAGGATTTCAGAGATGGTCTTAGTCACATTTGCATTGGGCAGGTCTATCTTATTTAAGGCAAAGATCAGCGATACACCGGCTGCTTTAGCATGATCGATAGCTTCTCTGGTTTGAGGTTTTACCCCTTCGGTAGCCGCCACCACTATCACTGCGATATCGGTTACGTTAGCCCCACGGGCACGCATAGCTGTGAAGGCTTCGTGTCCCGGAGTATCCAGGAAGGTGATTTTGTGTTTATTGACTTCGATCTGATAAGCCCCGATGTGCTGGGTGATACCTCCGGATTCTCCTGCCACGATGTTTTCATTGCGGATATAATCCAAAATAGAGGTTTTACCATGATCCACGTGTCCCATTATCGTTACAACGGGAGGCCGCGGTTCTTCGGGAACTTCGGTATAGCTTTCCATCTCGTGTTCGATCAAATCTGTGCCGTATTCATCTTCAAAGCGGAAATCCACCTTGAATTCATCGCAGATCATCTCCAGAGAGTCTCTATCCAGGCGTTGGTTCATGGTTACCAGTTGTCCCATCACAAAGAATTTTGAGATGATTTCACTGGCAGAGATGTTCATGATCTTGGCCAGTTCAGATACAGAGGTAAATTCTCGGATTACAATCTCTTGACTCAGGTCTTGCACGGACTGCGCTTCGCGATGGTATTTTTTGCGCTTGGAAGTCTTTTGCATCACCTTCTTGATATTTCTGGAAATGGCAGCTTCATCGATTTCAGCGGGTTCCAGGACCTTGCCTTTGGACTTTTTACCGGCGGAAACGATTGCCTTTTTATGTTTGCTCTTATCTTCCAGCTCGTCATGTCCCGGTTTAGCTTTTCCGAATTTCTTGCTAATTTCTTTCTTTTCCGGGATGGGTGGCGGAGGAGGCGGAGGAGGCGGCGCAGTGCGGCTTTTGCGCGGACGTTCAGGGCTTTTGGCCCTTACTTTTTTAGGTCCGGGAGGAGGAGTAGCCTGTTTGTAAGGCACTCGAATATCGAGTTTTTCGCGATGCTTTTTAGCTTCTTCACGCGCTTTTTCTACCTGCTTTTCCAGAGTGTCCGGCTGTTTGGCGCTGCTCTCTTCTGCCTTGGGTTCAGCTTCCGGTTCAGCTTTGGGTTCCGGCTTTGCTTTGGCCTTTGCCTTTGTTTTGCTTGGAGCCGCTTTTTTCTCAGCTTCGTCAATTTCTTTAGCCGTCTTTTGCGCGGGTTCAGCTTCAGCTTTTTCTTCCACTTCTGCCCTGGCAGTCTTTTTCCGGGCTGCATCTTCGGCAGCTTTACTATCTTTCTTTCTGGCTTGTTGGCGAAGTTCGATCAGTTTCTTACGGTCTTTTTCTGCTCTTTTTTCGGCATCAACCTGTTCATTGTATTTTTCTCTGATCTTATCCGCCACTTCTTCTTCTACAAAGCTCATGTGGCTTTTGGTAATTACACCCAGATCTGTAAGATGCTTTTTTAGAGCCATTGTACTGATCTTGAGTTCCTTGGCTAATTCATGTACGCGTATATGCAAGGTTCCTCCACTCACGCCTGCCAATAATCCATGATCCTGGCAGCAAAATTATTGTCGCTGATTCCAAATACTCCGGTTTTATGGAGTCCTAGGGCAGTGCTTAGCTCTCCCTGACTCCCAAAACTGATTACCGGCAGCTTGGCTCCGCTTGCGTTTATCTCAAAATTCACCCTTTTGACGGTGCGTTCGGAGCTATCGGCAGCGATCACAATCAAATGTATATGTTTACGATGCATTCCTCTCAGACAGGCATCTACGCCTGCCGTCAGCTTTCCGGCTTTACGGGCAAATTGCATCAAATTTAGTATCTTGGAGTTCCGCTCGTCTAACATCAGCGTCTCTCTCTTTGTCGTTTTTTTCGCCATTTGGGCAGCTGTTGCAGACAGGCCTGCCGGGGACAAACGTAGTATTTCCGGGCTTGCAATACCCGCCGGGGATCATAGACAATGCCGCTAAAGAGCAATATAAAGCTGAGCAGCTCTGTTTGAAGGCACTTTTGCCTGCAAATCACGCAGCTGCGTATTGCTTTGTGTCCGGCATTGCTATTTCGATTTGGCATTAGAAATACTTCGCTGATTCTTTCAGCTTTTCCGCTGTCTTTTGTCCCAGTCCTTCCAAGGCGGAAAGCTCACTTACGGAAGCTTGGAAGATGTCTTGGACACTGGTATAGCCAGCGCTTCTGAGCACTTCACCGATCTTTGCGGATACTCCGTCCAATTCGGTGACATGGCTCACAGTTCGGCGCTCTTTGGCCAGTTTTTCTTCAAATTCTTCGGTGGTAAAGATGTCTATCTTCATACCGGTAAGTTTAGCGGCGAGTTTCACGTTTTTACCCTGCTTGCCGATTGCTATCACCTTATCGGCTTCATCCACTATCACTCTGGCAGCACGGTTTCGCTCCACTATCACGCGTTTTACGCTGCTGATTCCCAGGGCGTTTTCGATCATTTTTTCGAGGTCTTCACTATGCACCACGATGTCGATCTGTTCTCCGTGCAATTCTTTGCGAATGCTGTCTATGCGAGTGCCTTTGGGGCCAATGCATTCGGTGATAATGTCCAGCTTGGGGTCTATGGCTTCAAGCTCTACCTTGGTACGAATTCCGGGCTCGCGCACTATCTTGCGAATCTTGATTCCACCAGAAAAGATCGCAGGAATCTCGGCTTCAAACAGCCTTTTCACAAATTCGGGATTGGTGCGGGAAAGGATCACGGTCACTCCGCGATTTCCGCTACGGATATTGGTTACATAAGCTTTGATGTTTTCGTTTACACGGTAATATTCGTTTTCGATCTGCTCGTCCATAGGAAGCAAGGCATCGGTATATCCCAAGTCTATGCGGTAGCCACCGTTATCATCGATGGATTTGATCTTTCCCGAGACTATGGTGTGCTTCTGCTTGTCAAAGTCATTTTGAATCTTTTCATCTTCCAGATGGCGGATACGATCCTGGATGATCTTTTGCACAGTCTTCACCAGCTTGGGCTCAAACTCCTGCAAAGACATCTCTTTTTGGATATAATCTCCCAGCTCTGCCTCAGCATCGTAGATAGTTCGGGCTTCACTGAGCGAAATCTCTCCCAAGCCGCTTTCCAGCTCTACCACCAGGCTCTTATAGCGAACTTTGATGCCTTCTGTCTCTTCATCAATATACACTTCCAGCTCGCTTTCCGGTTCCAGCCTTTTGGCCAGAGTGCTGGTTATCGAATCCACGATGATATCCTGGATCTCAGCTCCGTCCAATTGTTTGAGTGCGGCAAGCTTCATCACCGCATCAAGAATATTAACGCTCATCGTCATCCCCTCGGGGTAGCCCCAAAAATACTGTTTTCGCCCGGGAAATAGATTTTAGAGGAATCTGCAACCTCTCGCCCCGGTCATCTAATGTCACTGTATCTTGATTCACTTCCAGCAGCGTGCCCATCACAGACCGCTTCTCATCCTCTTCCTGAAATTGAACCGCCACCTTCTCGTTGATAGCGCTCACCCAATGGCTCTTTAGCTTCAAAGGACGCTCCAGGCCAGGAGATGATACTTCCAGAAAATAACGCTCCGGAATCAAATCAAAAGTCTCCAGTTCCTCACCCAGAACACGGCTGAAACGGGCACACTCATCCAAGCTTACTCCTCCAATCTTAGTGAGATACACTATGATGATACGCCCTTTGCCAGACATTTTCTCATCGATGTCATAAACCGCGAGATGCATGTCTGCGCAGATTTTTTTTGAAATGTCTTCAATCTGAGTTCGGTAATACTGCAATTTAAACCTCTTTTTTTTTTATCGGACCTGCCGCCTGTTCACACCGCATTCGCATCAAAAAAAATAGCTAACCAAGGTAGCTATTCATATCCGCAAGCACGGGTACCATAATTACTTAACTGCCATTTTTGGCAAATTCTATCTATTAAACCAAACTATATACTGTCAATTTCATGTCAAGCAAAAAGATTTCTGCTCTGCTCTATTTCTTCTTTTTTTATAGCATGCAGATCAGGAAGATGGGATGTTTAGGATTGATATAACAGTTTTCAGGTTTTCAAGTTTTCAAGTTTTGGGGTTTACGGACTTTGCGATAACTGGCCTCCTGAGCCATCAATTTGACTTTAATCCGGTTTCCACTCGAATTGACCCGAACCTTCGAGTAGATTCGAGTTAGCCTCGAGTAAACTGCGTGTCCAAAACAAGAGCGCCGAGCATGGCAGGCAAGATGCCTTATTGCTTGATATCAGGTGGAAAACAACATCCAGCTATCATCAGGTATGACAGTCTGGCTTGGACTTTGATTGTACTTTCCCAAGATTATCTGGCATTCCTCAGAATATCAAATCGCTCTTTTGATTATGCTATTAAAGCTTAGCATGTTAGCTTTCATCCATGTCTATTTCATCAGTTTATACCCTTAGCAATTAAGATTCATGATCCCGGCTGAATATGCTTCTAATCCGAGTCCCGTGGGGACGGAATTTCAGATAGTAAGTATCAGTTATGCAATGGCTTGAGTCCTGTAGGGACGATATTTCAGATAGAAAGCACACAACCACAAAGATCTGAGTCCTGTAGGGACGCCATTTCAGATAGCAAACCTATATATGCACAATGCCTTGAGTCCTGTAGGGACGATATTTCAGATGGCAAAGATTGACCAGGCCATAATCAGGATATCGTCAAAATGAGAGAATGCCCCAAGATTATGAATTGACAAAAAAAGCCGCTTTTCACATCCTGCACGGAGAATGAAATCTTAAAAGAGGATTGTGATGCAAAACGACGTGATAAGCTACTTTTTAAGGCTCGTTGCTATTGATAGCGAGTCCTTGGATGAACGTGCAATGATTGATGCTCTCAAGCTGGACCTGACAGAGCTTGGGGCTGAAGTATCGGAGGATGACTGCTATAAAGAAACCGGGGGAAACGCGGGCAACTTGTACGCATATTTTCCGGGAACCATAGATAAAGAACCGCTTTTGTTCTGCTCCCATGTAGATACGGTGACTCCTGGAAAAGGCATCAAAGCCAGCATTAAAGGCGATAAAATCGTTTCGGATGGCACTACCGTATTGGGTTCGGACGACAAATCCGGGGTAGCCGAGATCATGGTAGCCCTAAAGCGCATCAAGGATAGCGGAAAGGCCCATGCCCCTATCGAAGTGCTCTTTACCGTTAGCGAAGAAATCGGACTTTTGGGGTCCAAGGGCTTTGACAAATCCCGATTGAAATCCCGCTTTGGCTACGCTTTGGATTCGCATGTAGTGGGAGAATTGGTAACCGCTGCACCTTCACAAAATTCCTGGAATGCTACTGTCTTCGGCAAAGAATCCCACGCTGGAGTAGCTCCGGAAAAGGGTTTGAACGCCATACGCATAGCCTCTGAAGCTATCGCTGCCATGCCTTTGGGACGCATAGACTTTGAGACCACCTGCAACGCCGGAAAGATCAGCGGAGGCGAAGCCACCAATATCGTGCCGAACAAAGTTCAGGTCTTTGGTGAAGCCCGCAGCCACAATCCCGCCAAGTTAAAACGTGTCACGGAAGATATTCGGCATGCCTTTGAAAGCACAGTGTCCCGTTACTCTGACCTGGGTGGTAAGCTGGAATTTAGCTATAAAACGGAATACAAATCATTCAATATCCCCGAGGACGCCCCCGTGGTAAAGCTGGCTCAAGAGGCTTTGAAAAATCTGGACATACCCTGCAATATCTGCACCGGCGGAGGTGGCAGCGATGCCAATGTATTTACAGCCAGCGGCATACAGATGATTATCACCGGCACCGGCATGGAAAATGTGCATACTGTAAATGAATGCATCCAGGTCTCCGAGCTTCACAGAGGAACCGATTTTGTGGAAGAGCTTATCAAGCTTTATAGCCAACAGGAATCATGACTAAACTCTGTTTGATCGGCTACGGAAAGATGGGCAGGACCATCCATCAGCTTGCCAAAAGCAAGGCCTCTGAGGTGGTGAGCATCATCGATCCAAATCTGCCTGAATATGCCTCCCGGATCACAAAAGAAGCTCTGCAAAATGCCGATGTAGCCATAGATTTCAGCCATCCTGCCGCCGCTATCTCAAATCTTAAGACCCTGATAGAGCTCAAACAAAACACCGTGGTAGGCACCACCGGCTGGCATGACCGGCTCTCCGAGATCACTACCCTTGCACAACAAGCCCGGATCGGCTTTCTCTATGGCGCCAATTTCTCCATAGGGATGAATCTCTTTTCCCGCCTCATCACAAATGCAGTGGAAGTCTTTGACAGCTTTGAAGATTACGATTTGTATGCCCTGGAAAAACATCATGCCCAAAAGCAAGATAGCCCCTCCGGAACCGCTATCGAACTGGCCAATCTGATCCTGGCTGCCAGCGGACGCAAAAACAAAGTGGTGTGGGACAAACTGGAGCGCAGACCGGAGCCTGATGAATTTCATTTCGCCAGTGTGCGAGGAGGCTCTGTGCCCGGAACTCATACTTTATATTTTGATAGTCCAGCTGATACCATCGAGCTCAGCCATATAGTTCGCTCCCGCGCTACCTTTGCGCATGGCGCTTTGATGGCTGCCCGCTGGATCGCTGATAAACAGGGTGTTTACAGCTTTTCACAGATGATACAAGAGATACTATGCTGATAGCTTTTCAGAAAATGCAGGCGCAAGGCAACGACTTCGTGATCCTGGACTTTGTGGATCGCTGCCTTCCGGAATATGATTTCCCTGCTTTGGCCAGATCGATCTGTCATCGTCAATTTGGAGTGGGCGCAGACGGTTTGGTTACCCTGGAGGCTGCCGATACTGCCGATGCCCGCATGATAATCTACAATTCCGATGGCTCCAGAGCAGAAATGTGCGGCTCGGCGCTGCGCTGTGTATCAAGATTGCTGATGGATAAATTTGCCCGCAGCGAGGCGCTCGTCCTTACAGATTCCGGGCTCAAACAGGCCAGCAGCAAAGAGGAGGACATCACGGTCAATATGGGCTCTGCCAGGATAGTCAAGGCAGATTTCCCCGCGGACGGCTTTGTGGGAGACCTCGTTGATATCGGCAATCCGCATTATATTATCTTTTGTGATACGCTCTCAGACGATCCGCATCTGAAACACGGCGCCTCGTTGGAGCATCATCCGGCCTTTCCGGCTTCTGTGAATGTGCATTTTGTCCGGGTTTTAAGCCGAAAGAAGATGCAGATGAAGATCTGGGAACATGCCTGTGGAGCCACTTTGGCTTGTGGTACCGGAGCGGCCTCTGCGGTATATTCCGGGATCAGAAAAGCCTTGCTGGAGCATGAAGTGGCAGTAGAAGTGCCCGGCGGAATGCTGAAAATCATCTATCAAAAAGATACCGATACCCTGCAGCTCGTGGGTCCGGTAAGCTATGTATTTTCTGGCAAGTATATATGGAAGATTTAGGCAAATACCTGCTGAATCTCCGCCTTGAGCGCGGGGTTTCTTACGCTGAGATCTGGACAGAGCTCAAGATTTCGGAAGACCAGATCAAAGCCATTGAGGAAAACCGGCTCAGTCAAATGGGACCCTACGGCTTTGTAAAAGCATTGCTTTACACTTACGCCCGCTATCTGGAGGCAGACCTCAGCTCGGTGATGACCGAGTTCAGGATCATGCTGCCAGAGCATACCAAAAAGGAATTTACCCCCCGCCGGGACCTCAAAGAAAAGAAGATCATGCTCTCCACAAACTTCCTGTGGACTGTAGGCATCATCATCTTTGTGATGATCCTGGGCTCCATCTTGCTGCATGCCTACCAGCAGGGCTGGTTGCGCACTCCGAATTTCTTTAAAAAAGACAAACCTGCCCAAACAGAAGAAATTCAGGAAAAAGAAGAAAGCCCAAAGCCGGACAGCCTGCACTTGAGAATGCGGGCCCTCAGCGAAAGCATCCCTCAGAGCAATGTGCTGGAAGGTCACAGTTTGGGCAGCTCAATGCCGGCGGATACTACGGATTACATCGGCCAGATTCTGGGTGATAGTCCGGTAAATGTTCAGATAAATTGAGGGCAAAAAAAATGGCATCCCGTAGGGGAATCGAACCCCTGTTGCGTGACTGAGAATCACGAGTCCTAGGCCACTAGACGAACGGGACGCAAATAAAAAGGTGGTAAGCCCACCCCCATAATCTATAATATTTGGCGACCCCTAGGGGAATCGAACCCCTCTTGCAAGAATGAAAATCTTGAGTCCTAACCGATAGACGAAGGGGTCGCAAATATCTGGTGATCCAGGACGGATTTGAACCGTCGGCTCTCTGCTTAAAAGGCAGATACTCTACCGCTGAGTTACTGGACCGTATTTTCTAATCAGTTTACTCAAAAGATTTTATTGCTCTGTTTCTGTCAAGAAAAAAGTGTATTTCTCCACAAGCTAATCGCATAAGATACTGAATGATATAGTTATATGAAGAGTATCAATTTACCTGACAACGCTGACAGGCATCCAATTCACTACGCAAGACCGCCCAGATATATCTGCGGTCCCGGCTATTTACCAGGCTGCGGGCTTTCTTGCGATCATGCAGAGCATTGGCCAGGCCTTGCAAGATCTGAATCTGGGCATTGGGTGACTGCTTGGGAGTGACCACTAATACGATGAGCCGCACCAGGCTGCCATCCGGACTATCCCATTCCAAACCCTGCCGCGTATGGAACACAAAGAGATAGGACTGCTGTATGCCTTCCAGACGTGCATGTGGGATGGCCAAAGCCTTGCCCATGGCCGTACTCATCTGATCTTCTCTGATCTTGATCTCATGCAGGATAGTTTCGGCGCTGAGCTGAGTTCGCTGCGCCACTTTCTCGCTCATGATCTGCATCATTTCCTCTTGGGAATTGCTATCGATATCGATAAATACATCCTCTTCAGCAAAGAGTACATCAAACACGGTTTTACGCAGCTTCCGCACCGCCAGAGACAGCCAGGGGCCGAAGATGACGGTGGAGATCAGGGCAGAGGCGATAATGCTTACCAAGATCTTCTCTGTGATGAGCCCGGCGCTAAAGGCCAGCATGCCTACCACGATATGCATTTCTCCCCCCGGAGTATGAGCCACCGCTATCACGGATAGATTGCTCTTATGCTGCTTTGACCATCTGGCTCCGATGTATGCAGCGATATAACGTGCCGAAATGCCCACAACGACCATCAGCAGGACTAAGAACCAATCGAAATTGGCGATAAAATCCAGGTGCAAACCGATATTGGCAAAGAAGATCGGCACAAAGATGGAGTAAACCAGCCGGTTCACCACAAAGCGGTCTCTTTTGCTGATGTGAGTAGCTTCACCCAGGATGGTGCCCGCTATGAAAAAGCCAAACAGAGAATGAATCCCGATCTTGAGAGTGATCGCCCCAAAAATAGCCCCGATCAGCATGATGAAAGTGATTTTGAGTCCGGAGCCATCCCCTGCCTTGTTGTGAATAAAAGTAACCATCTTATCCACTATCTTGCGGACTATGGTAAGACTGATCAGGGTGAAGGCCAGAGTAAGAAATACCAGACGTAGCACAAAGCTCAGCTCCAAAGACCCATGCGAGAATATCCCCAGGATGATGGTAAAGAGCACCCAGCCGGCAATGTCGTTCATAGTAAGTGCAGACAGGATCAAAAAGCCCACATCGGTCTTGAGTATATTCAAGTCCCGCATCCCGCGGATGGCCACCGGCAAAGCGCTAATCGTCATTACTGCAGCAATGAAAAGGGCAAAAAGCACCCGATGCGAAGGATCGATCAGATAGTGTGAAGGTAAAAAGTATAAGGGAATAAAGCTGATGATGATGGGCAAAGTAAGATCAGACATAGATAGTTTCACGGCATCGCTGCGCTGCTGCCAGACCCGGGAGAAATTGATCTCCAGTCCCGCTTCCATCAAGAGAAAGAGATTGCCAAACCAAGCAATGGTCTCCAGCATCGAGCGCTGAATCTCCTCTGCCGGAAACAGATAGGCCTGCACCCCGGGGAACAGCCTGCCCAAAATCGCCGGACCCAACATTACCCCCACCAATATATCTGAGGTCACGCTGGATTGCTTCAACTTCGCAAAGAAGTATCCCACAAATTTGCAGAGGCCCAAAACGAGGGCAAATTGGATCAGAAACAACATCAAATGCTGTTCGCTAATTGGTCCCATCCGCAACTCCTATTTTATTTTGCATTCTTATCTCACTCATATTTATATGCTTTAGCTTTTGAAATATAACTGAGCCGGATTTGAGATATCGTCAAGCCTTTTTTTCACCGGCCTTGTGCAGGCTATATTATGATGCGGGGTATTTGATACGGCAAGCGGGATAGCAGCTCATAATTCACCATCTTGGTAAGCTCGGAAAATGAGGAAACCGTAATCTTCAAATCACCCTGTTTGCCGATGATTACCACCTCGTCTCCTGCGGCTACATCCTTGATATGGCTTACATTTACCATAAACATATTCATATTCACCGTGCCCACCACATCGGCCTTTTTGCCGCGGATCAGCACCTGGCCGGAATTTCCTAAACTTCTGCTATAGCCCTGATAATAACCAATAGGCACAGTAGCCAGCTTCATGTCTTTGGGGCTAAGGTAAGCGTTGCCATAATTTACAAACTTACCCCTATCCACTGGCTTCACACTCATCACCCTACTCTTCCACCTCAGCACTGCTTTCAAGGGATCGCGGGTGAATTTCACCTTTTCGGAAAGCAGATTGTTCATCTTGGTTTCCATGCTCGGCCAAAACCCGTATTGAGCTATCCCAAACCGCACCATATCCATCATCGTATGCGGATAGATCAAAGCCGCCGCCGAGCAAGCACTATGGTAGTTTAACGGCACTATGCCAGATTTTTTCAGGATTTTGCAAAGATTGTTAAACTGCTCGAACTGCTTGTGAATGCGGAAGTAATTGGCGATGCTTTCGGCTCCGGCATAATGAGTGCAAACCCCTTGCAGGCTCAGATAGCGGCGGTTACCCTTGATCGTTTTGATGATATCAGGCAGCTCATCTTCATCCAGACCGGTTCGGTTCATACCAGTTTCCAGCTCCAGATGGATCAAAGCTTTTTTCTTCTGTTTGCGAGCCTCGATCGTGGCGGCCTCCAGACGCTCTTTGTTAAATACGAAAAAGGCAATATCATGCTCGATCACCCAGTCCATCTGATCCGCATCAAGCATGCCCATGATAATCAGCTGCGTGTCCTCTGCCTTTACCTGTAAAGCACGATAAGCTTCATAGGCATCATAAACGGCAAAATTGTGAACTCCCGCAGCTTCTGCCAGGGGTAGATATTGCTCTATGCCATGACCATAGGCATTGCCCTTGATCACAGAAACGTAAGTGACATCAGGGCCTATCCGCTTTTTCAAATAACGGATGTTTTTGTTTACAGCCGAACTGTCCAGTTCTATCCAACTTGAGTGCAGCATAAAGCTCTCCCACAAATGCCAAAACTTTGGGCTCTGAGCCCGTGTTCGCTCAGCTCTGCATATATGGAAAGCCCCGATGCTCTATCAAAAAACTGCGGATTTTGACGATCTTTTGTTATTATAGCATTCATGCTTGCCATCCTTGTCAAACGGGAAGCAGCTGTCAAGCAAAAACTAAACGAGGAATCCTCCCTCAGAGTCCCGGAGGCACGACATTTTACATGAAAACTGATTTTTGGAGTTCAAGCGCCTTACGGTATTACACATTTACTATCAATCACTTAGGCGCTTGGACTTCAAAAATCTTGCTCTCATTATCGACCCCAAGAAATCCATTTCATATAAGTTAGATAGCATAAGATCTGCCAAACCACCGTGTGAGTCCCATTGTTACTCTATTTCAGATAGCAGCATCGGCATGCCACTTTATAGGCTGCCCTGTGTATAAGGTCTAAATAATAGAACTTATTACTGCTATTTCTACGAGATCTCCACGTCAACGAATAGGGGAAGAATAAAGATATAGTCCTTGACGAGATCAAGACAGCGGTAAAAGATGCTTTCATATTAAATATTCCCTGGGGGAAATATGAAACGTATTTCGATACTTATCCTCGCACTGATGGCCGTCGGGCTGCTCTTTGCTGAGGTAGATGCAGTGATATTACGCAGAGCAAAAGCCGGTAACGCCAATGCTCAATACAAACTTGGTGAAATGTATTCCCAAGGCGACGGCGTAAAGCAGGACGATGCAGAGGCGGCAAAGTGGTTCAAACTTTCTGCCAGGCAGGGTCTTGCCTATGCGCAATACAACCTCGGGGTTATGTATGCCAGTGGCCGGGGCGTAGAGCAAAGCTACAAAGAGGCTATGAAGTATTACAAACTGGCCGCAAATCAAGGATATGACCAGGCTCAATACAATCTGGGAATGATGTATGACAATGGCTGGAGCGTAGTTCAGAGCCCCGAAGAAGCCGCAAGGTGGTACACGCTGGCAGCAGAGCAGGGGCATGCCCTGGCTCAATGCAATCTGGGAATCAAATATGCAAGCGGTGAAGGCGTAAACCAAGACGAAGTAGAGGCAGTGAAATGGTACAAACTGGCTGCAGATCAGGAATGTGAGATGGCTCAATACAATCTGGGACTGATGTACAGCAGTGGCCGGGGCGTGGAGCAGGATTACAAAAAGGCTATGAAGTGGTATAAACTCGCTGCAGAGCAGGGTTCTGAGAAGGCCCAATACAATCTGGGAGTCATGTATGCCAATGGCCGGGGCACAAAGCAGAACTACAAAGAGGCTATGAAATGGTACAAACTCGTTGCCGACAAGGGAGATTCCAAATCCCAATACAACCTGGGAGTCATGTATGCCAATGGTCAGGGAGTAAAGCAGGATTACGAAGAAGCCGCAAAATGGTATGCCCTGGCGGCAGATCAGGCAGACGCCACCGCCCAATTCAACCTGGGATATCTGTATGACACCGGGCAGGGCGTAGAGCAAAGCGATGAACGGGCCTATTTCTGGTATTCTCTCGCCTGCGAATATGGTGATGCCGAATTGTGTGAAGCGGCTACCAATAACCGCTATCTTGTGGCCAAGAAGCTGAGTGCAGAGCAGATAGAGAAAGTGCGGGGGGAAATAGAAGCTTGGCAGCCTGAAAAGTAGCATATAAATTCAGTGCGCTCAGCAGCATACCGATGCCGCTGAACCAGCCGACCGGGAAAAGCTTGGGACTCCGAACACCGATTCGGACGACTTGAGTAAGCAGAAATGGCATCCTGCTCTACGATATAGTACCGGAGCTTGCCTAAAGCTCCGTTTTTGTTTTTCCAAAAGATTGATACTCTTGATTGGCATAGAAGATAGGTGCGAAGAAGAGATGCTGACGAACGGCGTCCACCGGCTACAAAACCTCAGGCTACTTTCAGATTTCTGGCATTCCCCCAAAATATCGAGTCACTCTTTTGATAATGAACTTAATGATAATATCTTAGCTGTCATCTATGCCTATGTGTTTTAATTTATACTTTTGGCAGTTAAGATTCATGATTCCAGCATTAATATCCTTCCAATCCGAGTCCCATCGGGACGGCATTTTAGATAGCAACCTACAGCTACACAAGGTTATAGAGTCCTGTAGGGACGGCATTTCAGATAGCAAATACCGACCAGTCCATAATCAGACTCTCGTAAAATGGGGGAATTCCTGTTTCAGATTTTCATTGACAGAAAAGGCGAGCAATAAAAGTATGGATAATCAGTGTGCGCCCTTAGCTCAATTGGATAGAGCATCTGACTACGGATCAGAAGGTTAGGGGTTCGACTCCCTTAGGGCGTGCCAGATATTTCTCTTGCCAGCTTATGCTGGCTTTTTTTATTGGTATGATATGAGTAAAAAGAAAGAAAGTGGAAACCGCAAAGGAAATCTGGCCTTGCTTTACAGGATGATGTTTCGCTATTGGCCATACATCATCGCTGGCTTGGTCACGATGGTGCTGTACGCGCTCTTTAGTGGAGTGAGCATCACGGTCTTAGTTCCGCTTTTTGACTACGTATTCAATCCCAATAAACCCCCCATCGAACATCACAATACCAGCGAGATTCTGGCTGCCTTGAGCCAGGCCTTTAGCAATTTTACAGATAGCATCGGCTCGATCTGGCAGATCAGGGGCATGGGCGATCTCAGCCTGCTCTGGGAAGAGCTCAAAGAGCTGATGTTAGTCAGCGATTCGCTATCCTTGCTGTATCTGCTCTGCATCGTGATCGTGACTATGATATTGCTGAAGAATATCACCTTTTTTGCGAACCGCAGTTTCTTTGTTTTGCTGCGGGGTAAGACTATTCGGGATATGCGCAATCACATGTTCCGCCGCTATTTAAATCAGTCTCTGGAGTTTTTCGGTAAAAATCAGGTAGGCGACGCCATCGTGCGCATGGTAAACGATGTGGAGATCGTCTCAAATCAGTATATCTTTGCGGTCTTCAATAGCATTCGTGATCTCAGCACGGTGATAGTCTATATGTATATTGCCCTCTTTTTGAATGCCCGGCTCTTTGCATACAGCATCCTGGTGGTGCCGATATTGGCCTTTACCATCGGCTTTTTAGGCCGGAAAATCAAGAAGTATTCCAAGCGTATTCAGATTCAGATTTCGATGATGTTCAGCGTGGTAGAAGAGGTGCTGAACAGCATCAAGATCGTGAAGGCTTTCCGGCGTGAAGAGCATGAGTATCAAGCCTTTGAGAAGATCAATAAAAAGCACCTGAGACAGTGGCAAAAATCCGAAATCTACGCAGCGATGAACGTCCCTTTTTCGGAACTGAATGCCACTATCACAGGAGTGGTGGTGGTGGTCATCGGCGGGGGGATGATCCTGGACCCCCAAGTCAATTTCTCTCTGGGAGATTTTACCGCCTTTCTTTTCGCCGTGTTTTCCATGCTGCATCCCTTAAAGAAAATCACCCAGCTTTATACGGAGATCAAGAAGGCAGGGGTCTCGCTGGACCGCATCGCCCTGGTCTTGAATCAGGAATCCAGCATCCGGGATGAAGCGGATTCCGTGCCCAAAAAGAGCTTTGAGGATCGCATTGTTTTTGAGCATGTGGACTTTTATTACAAGCCCGGAGAGTATGTCTTGAAAGATTTGAATCTGTGCATCACCAAAGGCATCAAGCTCGCCTTTGTAGGGGCTTCCGGAGGCGGGAAAACCACGGTGACCAATCTCATCAACCGGATGTACGACGTCAAAGGCGGCCGCATTCTATTGGATGGCATCGATATCAGAAAGATCAAGCTGGACGATCTGCGGGAGCTCTTTGGAGTGGTAACTCAGGACTCGGTGCTATTTACTAAGACTGTGCGGGAAAACATCGCTTATGGCACTCATCATGACATCACCGATGCCGAGATACGTGAGGCCGCGCGCATCGCTCATGCCGATGAGTTTATCCAGCATTTCCCTCAGCAATATGATCAGCTGCTGGATATCAAGGGCTTGAACCTTTCCGGCGGACAAAAACAGCGGCTGTGCATAGCCCGAGCCATAGTGGGCAATCCCCCGATTTTGATCTTTGACGAAGCCACCAGCGCTTTGGATACCGAGAGCGAACGCATGGTGCAAGAGGCTATAGATGAAGCTACCAAGAACCGCACTGTGATCCTGATCGCCCATAGACTTTCCACCATTTTGGCAGCGGATAAGATCGTGGTGCTGGAAGCGGGCAAAATTCTGGATTCAGGCAGTCATGAGGAGCTTTTGCAGCGCTGCCGAAGATACCAGACCCTGTATAATTTACAATTCAATCAATAAGGAGCAGCCATGAAGATTAGCGGATTCTCTTTTGTCAGAAATGGCGAGAAGCTATACTATCCCACTGTCGAAGCTATCAAGTCCATCCTTCCCATCTGCGATGAATTTGTGGTGGCGGTGGGCAAGGGCGATGAGGATGACAACACTCGGGAACTGATTGCAGCTATTGACGATCCCAAACTCAGGATCATCGATACCGTCTGGGAAGAAAAGTATTGCAAACGCGGCATGATCAATAGTTATCAGACCGACATCGCCATGAAAGCCTGCTCTGGCGACTGGCTCTTTTATGTGCAGGCCGACGAGGTGGTGCACGAGAAATATCTGCCGGTGATCAAAGCCCGTTGTGAAGAGCTTTTGAACGATGAAAAGGTGGAAGGGCTGCTCTTTAATTACACCCATTTTTGGGGAGATTACGAGCACTATCACACCGGACATGGCTGGTACCCCTGGGAGATCAGGATCGTGCGCAATCTGCCCAATATCCATTCCTATCAGAGTGCGCAAAGCTTCCGCTGGTTCGATCATTACGACAATCCGCGCCAGGAAACCGGCACCCGCAAGCTGAATGTAGCTAAGGTGGATGCCTATATCTATCATTATGGTTGGGTGCGCCCCCCGCATCTGATGAGGAACAAATGCAAGGCGCTGGATTCGGTGCACTGGGGAAAAGGCAAGGCGGAGCAGCATTATGCCAAAGTGCCGGAGTATTTTGACTATGGGCCTCTGGATAGGCTGGGACGCTTTACCGGCAGACATCCCGCTGTGATGCAAGAGATGATAGCACGCTTTGACTGGCAGGATAAATTGCAGTACTCCGGCAAACCCAATCCCGGCAGGCTACCGCACAAACACGAAAAGCTGGGCATCCGACTGCTTTCCATGCTGGAAAAAGTGACAGGTCCCATCGGAACCTTCAAAAACTATCACTTACTCAGGCGTTGAAGATGACAAAACTCTCCGCAGTACTCATCACCAAAAACGAAAGCGCCAACATCGCCGCCTGTATGCAGACCTTGGCTTTGGCAAATGAGATCGTGGTATTGGATACAGGCAGCGAAGACGATACCATCCAGATAGCGCAAGCTCTGGGCGCACAAGTATATAAGCAGGAGAGTTGGGAAGGCTTTGGCAAGGCAAAACAGCAGGCTGTAGATCTGGCGACAAACGATTGGATACTCAGCATCGATGCTGATGAACGCCTGAGCCCTGAGCTGCAAAAGGAACTGATCGCCCTGCGCAAGCGAGATTTTGAACACAAAGCCTGGCATCTGAGAAGGCGCAGCTACTATTTGGGCAAACCTATCCGCTTTTGCGGCTGGCAAAATGATGCCCCGCTGAGGGTCTTTGACCGTAGAAAAGGCGGCTTCAACGACCTGATCGTGCACGAAGGCATCAAGGTGCAGCAAGATAAGGATACCTGCCGCCATCTGATGCATCATCTCACTTATCCCACCCTGGACAGCCATTTCCGTAAGATTCACTTCTATGCGGAATTGGCAGATCAGAAGAAGGAATCCAGCCTGATGGCAGCTCTGCGGGCAGCTCATAAGTTCTTCAAGATGTATATAGTAAATCTCGGTTTCCTGGATGGCTACAGCGGCTTTCTGCTCTGTAAAAACTCCGCCTGGGGAATCTGGTACAAATATAAGCGATGAAAGAGCCTGCCGTTTTGCATGTCGATCCCGAAAGGCAGTGGGGAGGTGGCCAGCAGCAGGCGCTGTATCTGCATCTGGGTATGCTTTCGCGGGGCTTAAAATCCGGCTTTATCTGCAATCCGGGCTCTGAGCTTGCTAACAGGCTGAAACAGCATAATGCCCACTATCACTGCATCCGTCACCGTTTTGAAGCAGATATCCTGGCAGGAATCCAGCTGGCCCTTTATGCCAGAGCTCATGCTTACCATATCCTGCATCTGCATAGCAGTCACGCCCTTAGTTGGGGACTTCTGGCCAAGCTATTTTATCCCAACCTGAAGCTGATAGCCTCCCGCCGGGTAGATTTACACATTGGCCAAAACTTCCTCTCCCGCTGGAAATACACCGGCCCGATGGTAAATGCCATGGTCGCTATTTCAGATAAGGTCCGCCAGGTCATGCTCCAGGATGGCGTACCTCAGGGCAGGATCAGGCTAATCTACAGCGGAGTGGATACTCAAAAGTTTGATCATGTTTCACCAGATCCTGACTATCGCAAGCATTGGCAGATCCCTGAGGAGACCATCATCATAGGCACTGTAGCCGCCTTTGTCTCGCCCAAGGATTACCGAAACTTCTTTGGTGCTGCAGCCATTGCGCTAAAAAGCAATCCCCGCCTACACTTTGTAGCCGTGGGCGATGGGCGTCAGATGGCGACTATGAAAGAGCTCGTGGCTGAATTAGGCATTGCGGATAAGGTCTGCTTCTCCGGCTTTCAGTCTTGCGTGGGCAGCCACTTGAAAGCCTTTGATATCTTTGTGATAGCCTCCAAAAAAGAAGGCTTGGGAACCTCCGTATTGGACGCCATGAGCGTAGGCCTGCCCGTGATCGGAACCCGCGCCGGCGGCATTGCCGAGATGATCGAAGATGGCAGCAGCGGTCTTTTGGTAGAAGTCCGAAACAGCGAAGCCTTGGCGCAAGCCATTGTGAAGCTCGCTGCGGATAAAGAGCTACGCCAGCACCTTTCCTCCCATGCCCTGAAACGTGTACATGATTTTAGCAAAGAAAAGATGGTGGATGCCAATATCCGCCTTTACAAAAGCCTATGACAAAGCGCATCTTGATCATCCAAACTGCCTTTATCGGCGATGTCATCCTGATCACTCCCCTGATCAGAGCTACCAAAGAGCTATACCCTGAGGCCAGGATCGACGCTCTGGTGGTTCCGGCTGCGGCTAAACTGCTGCAAAACAACCCTTATCTAAACGAGGTAATCACCTACTCCAAAAGAGATAAGGCCTTGCTCACTATGGGGCGCATGATAAGGAATATCAAGGCCAGAGGCTATGACATGGTCATCTCCCCGCACAGCTCCGGACGCACGCACCTGCTGATGTATCTGTCCCGCATCCCCATCCGCATTGGTTTCGACCGCGGCACCATGCCCTTTTTGCTTGCCGCCAAAACCCCGCATCCCCGAGGAATACACAAGTCCAAGAAGAATCTCGCCCTGCTAAGGCTCTTAACTGAGCAAACCTTTGACCATCAGACCGAGCTCTTCCCTTCTGAGGAAGATAAAGCTCAGGCAAAAAAGCTGTTGGCTCCGCTTGCTGATCATATGCTGATTGCTATGGCTCCAGGTTCCGTCTGGGCTACCAAATGCTGGCCGGTAGAGCACTACAGCGAGCTGGCCAAAGCCCTGTCTCAAAAAGGATATGGCATAGTGCTGATCGGCGGCAAAGAAGACAGGCCCAAGTGTGATATCATCCGGCAAAGCAGCCCTGATGCCATCAATCTGGCAGGCAAAACCAATCTTTTGGAAAGTGCCGCAGCGATCGCCAATTGCCGACTGATGGTCTGTAACGACAGCGGCGCCTTACATATCGCAAACGCTATGCAAACCAGGGTGATAGCCTTCTTTGGCCCCACCGTGCAGAGCCTGGGTTACTTCCCCTTTGGCCCCCATGATAAAGTATTTGAGACCGCCCTGGATTGCCGCCCCTGCAGCTCGCATGGCCCGCAAAAGTGCCCGCTCAAACACCATAACTGCATGAAACAGCTGAAGGAAGAAGCTGTGCTAAGCTACATTTTGGAGCATATTTCATGACCGAGCTCTACGTTTTAACCTGTTACGATGGCTTCATCGGCCAGACCCGCAAACCCTGGGTGAGCATCGATACCAAGGCCTTTATCACCGAATTGCAAAATAGCGGCATCAAGGTGCATCAGCACGAGTTTCATGAAGTGATCAACGGCCGATTAGATATCCGGGATAGCCTGGTATTTTATAGCTTTAGCCACCGCCTGAGTTTGCAACACTACATCCGGGATTGCCTGATGCACCTCAAAGCTTTGGGAAATACGCTGATCCCTTCCTTTGAACTCTTCTGCTGTCATGAAAACAAAGGCTGGCAGGAGCTGCTCAAGCGCCAACTGGGCATCAGAAGCCTTGATAATCACTACTTTAGCAGCATTCGGGAGCTATCCGGATATGAGCTGAACTTCCCTCTGGTATTCAAGACCTTAAAGGGCTCAAACAGCACCGGCGTAGCCCTGGTGAATTCAATCTCAGATATTAAACATGAATTGCACAAACGGTTAAAAACGATAAGCTTGCTGCAAAGAATCGATTTCTGGCGTCGAAAACATCTGAGAATACACAAGCAGTTCCCCGGCTATCCCGGTTACGACCTCAAAAAGGATGCCCTCGCCTATCAAGATTACATGAGATATGAGCTGCCTTTCGTGCTTCAAGAGTATATCCCGGGGCTCAGCTACGACTACCGTGTAATCGTATTGGGAGACAAATACTTCATCAGCAAGCGCCATACCAAATCTGGAGATTTCAGAGCCAGCGGAGCCAAGCTCTTTGATTTTGATATCAAAAAACCCCAGCCGGCATTGGACAAAGCCAGGTCCCTTTATCAGCGGTTCGGAGCGCCTTTTCTCTCTGTAGATCTGGGAGAAAACTCCGCGGGAGAGCTTTTCCTCTTTGAATATCAAGCTTCACACTTTGGCATCAATGCGATAGTAAGAGGCAGTGGATATTACATTGATGAGAACGGTAGCTGGAGCTTTTACAAAGAAAAGCAGCCTTTTGAGCGCTACCTCGCCCAGGGGCTGATTCACTATCTGAGGCAGTGATGGTGCTCTCTTACTACCTGCTGAAGCCCTTTTACTCTCTGTCCTGGAGAGCTTTGGATCTCATCAGTAAAAGGCAGGAAACCGTATTCTACTGCCATACGCCGGTTGATATGGAAAACTGGCTGCCCGTGCAGAAGTATCTGAAGCCGATCCGGGTGGTTACCGAGAAGATAAAGACTTACAATGCTCTGAAAAATATGGGGATTAAGGTCAGCATACTGCCGGCTTTCCCCAAAGCGGTGATCATGTGCCGGGTGGCCTCTCACAAATTCCCCTCCCATAAGGTGCTCAAGATCGGCATGACCCATGGGGCCTATCACTTTAAGCGCATGACCTCCGCCAAAAACTACCTTCCCTTCAGCCTCTTTCTCTTTACCAGCCAGCGTGATCTGGAAAATGCTATAAAGAACGGAGTCAAAACAGGCCAGGTGGGAGGATTTCCCAAGCTGGACCCCTATCTGCCGGCTAAGCCTATAGATGCTGAGGGCATAAAGGGCAGAAAAGCAAGGATACTATTTACCGCTACTTACGACAAAAGCGGCATGAGCGCCATCCAGCACTGGCTGCCGCATCTGCCCCGGCTCACGGATAAATACGAAATCCATGTGAGCGTGCATCCCTGGACCAGCAAAGCCTATATAGACAAATTGAGAGCCATGCCCCAGGTGCACTACATCCAGGGCAGCCCCCTGCCATACATCCAAAAGGCCGATCTTTGCGTGGTAGATACCTCCTCCATCCTTGCCGAGTGCATAGCACTGGGCAAGCCTCTGATCAGCTGGATATTGCCAGCTTCTCCCCGGGAAGTGCCCGAAATCAATGAAATCTTAGCTAAAATCAGCATCCGCATCAAGGATTTTGCCGGCCTTATCCCCGCCATCGAAAAGGTACTGGCAGAGCCGGATATATTCAGCGAGGAGCGCGCCTGGGCAAATACCATCTTTTTTGATAGCCTGGATGGAAAAGCCGGATTGCGATCCGCCCAGGCTATCTGCAAACTGCTACCGGAGTTGAGCTTATGAATATCTGTGATGCACATTGCCATCTGGCCAATCTGGCGGAAATTATGCCTCTGCAGCCCCTTTTGGATGCTGCGGCAGAGCAGAATATCACCCACTTTCTCTCCTCTGCTTTGCGAAAGAACGAGCTTGACTGCTATCAGAAGCTGACGCAGCGCACTGGCAGCAAAGTTCTCTATAGCGCCGGCATCCATCCCTTTTTTGAAGCTTGCGATCTTGAATTTGCAGACTTGGAAACGCTGTGCAAGCAGGCAGCACTCTGGGCTATCGGAGAGATCGGCCTGGACCGCGGCAATCCCGAATATGCCGTGATGAAGGATATCTTTGTGCGACAACTGGAAATGGCCATGGACTACCGCCTGCCGGTGGTGCTGCACATTGTGGGATATCAACAGCAGGCCTTTGACATCCTGCGCTCTTACCCCATCAGGTATCTCATCCATGGCTATGCCGGATCACTGCAAGCCTTTAAAACCTTCACCCGTCTGGATAGCTATTTCACCATCTCGGAGCGTATCTTAAGGGAAGATAAACGCGATCTGCTCAAAGCCATGCTCAAAAGCCGCCGTTTCCTCTTTGAGTCTGACATCACTCAATACTATGTTCATGAAGGTGAAGCAAATCCTCTACTTAGGGTAAAAGCCGTCTTGAATAAGGTCGCCGAGCTCTTCAGCGTGAATCCCGAAATCTTGATCAAAATGCAGGCTGCGAACTATAAACTCCTTACTGGCCAGGATATATGACTGATTTTTCCCGCACTGAAACCTTAATCGGCAGTGAGGCCCAAAAGAGGCTACAAAGTGCCACGGTCTGCATAGCCGGGCTGGGCGGAGTGGGCTCTTATGCCGTGGAAGCCCTGGCCCGATCAGGCATTGGCAGCTTTATCCTCATCGATTTTGATACCATAGGTCCCAGCAACCTCAACCGCCAGCTTCTGGCTACTCTGGATAGCATCGGGAAACCCAAGACGGAGCTCATGCAAGCCCGCATTTTACAGATCAATGCCGAGGCTCAGATCACCAACCATCAGGTATTTCTGGATAGTGAAAACAGAGCTGAGCTCACCGCAGGCGCAGACTTTGTGATCGACGCCATCGACAGCTTGGGGCCCAAAATCGGGCTTTTGGAAGACCTGGCCAAAAGAAAAGCCAGGTTCATCTCTATAATGGGCGCCGGAAACAGGTTGGACCCCACCCAAATTCATCTGGATAAAATCTCCAAAAGCCACAATTGCCCTCTCGCCCGCAGGGTACGTAAATTTTTGCGCCGCAGAGGTGTAAAACTGGATTTTCCCTGTGTGTATTCCTCAGAACTCGCCTTGATCCCGGATGAAGACCTTTCCAGTGATGAAGAGCTGACTATCGAGCGGGGCAGAAAACGCCAGATCATCGGCTCCATCAGCTATATGCCGGCAATTATGGGCATGATGGCTGCCAGTTGGGTAATCAATAGCATTATCCGGGAAAAGTAAATCCGGTCTATCTGATAGCTCCGATAATCCTGTCTCTGAGGCTATCAAATTGTGGATGAATATCAACAGATCAACACTATCCTTCCACAAATGCCGATTTCCCGGAAAACGCAGAAAGCGCTATCTTGCTCGTCTATATGTGATTATGAATATATGACAATTGGAACGGTACTTGCACCCCTATAAGGCAGACTTCTTGTCAGCTAATTAGTTGATAAATGTGGTTCCCTCAAACCACAAAGTGCAAGCTCCTAAAGTCTAAATCCTGTGCCTCCTTGTTGAGGGGGCACTTTTTTTTGCTACGGGTTCAGCAGTATACCGATGCTGCTGAACCTGCTGTCTGAGAGCGCCGAACCTGCTGTCTGAGAGCGCCGAACCTGCCGTCTGAGAGCGCTGAACCTGCTGTCTGAGAGCGCTGAACCTGCTGTCTGAGAGCGCTGAACTCCGATTCAGCGGTGCCCACTACAAGGCCTACAGCCTTGCTGGATTGCAGGCGTCTCGCCTGCAGAGCACGGAACGTGCTCATTTTCAAGGCCAAAGGCCTTGCTGGATGCGAGACGCATCCAATCCAGCAGGAAAGCCAGTCCAGCAGGTAAACCAGTCCAGCAGGTGAACAGTCCAGCAAGTAGCCAATTGCCTGCCTTCTGAAGTTCATTGCGCTGACACGAACTTTACGTATCCTATTACTATGATAGCGCATTGGACTTCAGAGTGTTTAGGACGATTCGAGTTTACCGTAGAGCAGCATGCCGATGCTGCTGAACCTGCCGTCCGAGAGCGCCGAACCTGCCGTCTGAGAGCGCTGAACCTGCCGTCCGAGAGAGCCGAACCTGCCGTCCGAGAGAGCCGAACTCCGATTCAGCGGTGCCCACTACAAGGCCTACAGCCTTGCTGGATTGCAGGCGTCTCGCCTGCAGAGCACGGAACGTGCTCATTTTCAAGGCCAAAGGCCTTGCTGGATGCGAGACGCATCCA
>Ga0265293_10002946_pt1 | contig 32710 bp, 37 predicted proteins | sample Munlanlewell138R_FD_192505 | JGI IMG/M metagenome (GOLD analysis project Ga0265293, IMG submission 192505) | Leachate microbial communities from a municipal landfill in Southern Ontario, Canada - Leachate well 138R | ecosystem: Engineered > Solid waste > Landfill > Unclassified | place: Canada... | reverse complement strand
AGAATGCTTACTGCTATTGGTGACGAAACCTATTAAGCTCACCGCCCCACCCGGATCAGCCGGCACCCCGTGCAATGGATCAATGGCGCCACCCGCCCGCACCCAGCCAATCCCCCCGCGAGGCCCCGGGCACGCGGATCACCTCCGCACCACCCGGGCCAGCCGGCGCACCCCCTCCGCGATCTCCTCCTCGCCCACCGCCGAGAAGTTCAGGCGGATCATCTCCTCCCCACCGCCGTCAACGTAGAACGGTACCCCGGGGAGGACCGCGACGCCCTCCCGCACACCCTCGCGGAAGACATCCATCGCCGAAACCCCGCGAGGGAGGTCCACCGAGAGGAACATACCGCCCTCAGGCGTGGTGTGGCTTGTCCCCGGTGGCATAAGGTCGTCGAGGAGGTCGCACATCAGCCGGCACTGCCTCCCGTAAACCTCTGCGACCCGGGCGACGTGGGCATCCAGGTCATTTGCCAGGAGATAGCGATGCAGGATCACCTGGCAGAGGAAGTTTGAGTGGAGGTCGGCAGCCTGCTTTGCGACGTTGAACTCCCGGAGGATCGGCCCCGGCGCGTATATCCAGCCGATCCGCATGCCCGGGGCGACTATCTTCGAAAACGATCCCGACATGACCCCCTGATCGGGGAGGAAACGCTTCACCGGCGGCCGGGGTCTCCCGTCGAAGAAGAGATCCCCAAACGCATCATCCTCGTAGAAGACCGTCCCTGTCCCATCGAGGATCTCGGCGACGCCCCGGCGCGCCTCCTCTGAGTAGGTCCTCCCCGAGGGGTTCTGGGAGTTTGGGATACCATAGAAGAACTTCGGGGCATGTTCGCGCACAACCCGGGCAAGCATGTCCAGATCCGGTCCATCGTCCATGAGCGCAATCCCGTGAAAGACCGGTTCATAGAGGGAGAAGGCCTCGATAGCACCGAGGTAGCCGGGCCGCTCCATAACGACGGCATCGCCGGGGTCGAGGAATATCTTTGCGACCAGGTCGAGGCACTGCTGCGATCCGTTCACGATCTGGATCTCCTCGGGCGTCGCCGGGAGCCCGAGCCTCTGGCGGTAGCGGTCGGCGATAAACTCCCGGAGCGGCAGGTATCCGTCCGTCGTCGTATACTGAAGTGCCGTCCGCCCTTCCTCAGCAAAGACTGCCTCCGCCGCCTCACGGATCCCGGAGAGATCGATATGGGCAGAGCCCGGCAGTCCACCTGCAAACGATATCACTCCCGGGACCGACGAGACCCGGAAGAGCTCACCGAGGAACGATGCCGGAACCCGCCCCATCCGACCAGAAAACCGGTACACCATACCCAGTACTCGATGCCCCGACAGAAAAATGCCAGGTATCCTGACTACTGGAGGAGGATATACGCAAAGACCGATATCAGGAACGCAAGCGCCAGTATCACAAAGCTGACCGGGGCGATGAACGCGAGCATCGCATTCACGGTGCTTGCAAGTTGCGAGACCCGTTGCGACCCGAAGACGACGATCGCCTCGCAGGAGGCCGTCGCCGCCCCGACCCGCGCCGGGGCGAGATCCTCGATCGCCTCCCGGACCGCCTGCTCCACGAACGGTATGATCGCCTCTGCCGGCACAACATACCCGACCGGGTTCTTCCCGCTGATCGTGTTCACCGTATGCGTATCGGTGGTCATGATCTCTCCCTCATCCACGTATCTGAACACCGCGGCGAGCAGGGTTTCCCTGACGCCGGCAGCCATGTTGTTCCCGTCGATCAGGACGTAGGCGGTCCGCTCCCCCCCGACATCGGTCACAAGAGCCTGCACGCCGAGCGACCCAAACCCCTGTTCCCGGGAGAACGGGACGGGGATATGCGAGACCCCGACAGCGAGCGGATCAAGCGAGAGCCCTTCCGCGACGAAAAATCCCTCACGTGCCGCCTGCAGGTACTCGGTCGCGAGCCGTGTCGCCGGGAGGACGGGGGCGCCCACACCATCCATGGCGTTGTGGGCATCCACGAAGGCCACATCAGAGAAAAACCTGCGCCCTTCAGCCATGATCGCCATACCGATAGCGTAATCGAGATCCTCGGTCCGCTCCGGGGCCCGGGTGCTCACCATGAGGAGAGCATCCTCGAACCGCTGACAGAGGATCTCCACAGACCCCGAGGTGACCCTGACCGGCCGGCTCGCGACCGTCGAGTACCCGATCCCCTCCCGGGATGCCTCGATCGCGCTGACGATCTTTGTGATCTCACCATCAGAGACCAGGTTGAAGTCGTGGGTAGCGCACCCATGAGCGACCAGCGTCTCCGCCGGGAAGGAATCATGGAGGATCCGGGGGAGGTTGCCGCCGCCGACTTCTCCCATCGGCCCCGGGTGGACGTTTGGAACCGTGAAGAGAATATCCTTCCCGGTATCGCGGGAGAAGAAGAGTGAAACCTGCTGGACATAGACCTCCTCGCCGATCTCATGGAAGAAGTCCTCCATACTCTTTGAGCCGTCGGTCAGGTGGGCGATGAAGGCATTTAAGAAATTGAGCCCGCTGATCTGAAACGCCTTCTTCAGGGGTCGCTCGATCAGCCAGATCAGGAGGATAAAGACCAGCCCGAAGACCACCTGGAGGAGGAGGGCGTAGACGACAAACCAGATATCGAAGAGCCAGGCACCGACCGCTATGCCGGTCCCGCTCTGGGCAAACGCGGGGAGTATCATCCTGCCGATCCGGTAGTCCGCCACGGCTACGAGCACAAGCACCCTGGCCCCGAAGACCAGGCCGAGTGCACCCGCGTAGAGCGTAGGAAAGATCGCACGGCCAAAGACCAGAACCGGGGTGAGACTCAGGATCACAGAGAGTACTGTGCAGGAGAGGGCCAGGAGGGCTGACCGATTGGGGGTTATAACCCGGCCGGAAACCCTCACCAGCGGCGCTGTCAGCAGGAAGGCGATCAGTGCCGGGATCGAGAAGACGAGTGTGCCGAGTAAAAAATCGCCGTTCCCTGCCCGGTATGTGGCCCCGTCGATGATGAGACCGAGCAGGACGATGAGTGCGAGCGACCGCGGCCAGGATGGGGCGACGAATATGTACCGGGTGAGTCGCTCAATGCGCACATCGGGCTCAAGCACCTTCAGGCCGGCGATCAGGGTTCTGCGCCTCATCGTTCAGGCTGTTCCGCCGGGTTCGCCAAAGACCTTCCGGTAGCGCTCAATCATCCGGTCCCAATCGGGGAGGTTTGTCTGGGGGCCCACCTGCTCGACGACGAAGGATGATACCACAGCCCCTGCACGACAGCAGTCGATCGGTGCGTATCCCTTCTGAAACGCCGTCAGGAATCCGGCACGGTAACCGTCGCCGGCACCGGTCGGATTGACCGCCTCCACCCTGACTGCCGGGATATGGTGCTCCTCACCCTCCATGTAGAGGACGCTCCCCCTCGCACCGTGGGTCGTGACCACCATCGGGACCGATGCTATGAGCGCTGTGCGTTCAAGCCCGAGCATATCGCACATCCGGTCCATCTCGTGGTTGTTTGAGAAGAGTATATCGATGTTTGCAAGTATGATCTCAAGCGCATCGGGTGTGTAGCGGAGGAGATCCTGGCCCGGGTCAAACGACGCAAACCGGCTCCTCTCGGCAACCCGGACGTTGAAGTCCGGGTCGGCCGTCGCCATATGGACAAAGTCGAGGGCGGGGGCCTCTGCCTCTGCAAATGCGACCGAGGCGCCCCACTCGAAGAATGTCTCCTGGTCACCGGCATCATCTGTGAATACGTATGCAGTCGCGGTCCGGGCACCATCGACGACGATGAAGTCCTGCTCGACCTCAAGAGCCCGGAGCCAGCGGTCATAATCGCTCCCGGCGAAATCATCACCGACCGCCGAGACCAGCCGGCACTCACTCCCGAGGGTCGCTATCCCCGCCGCTATGTTTGCCGCCCCGCCACCGAAGTAGACCTTGTGATCTGTTATGTAGGTGGAGTTATGCCTCCCCGGGAGGTCCGGCACCCGGAAGAGGTGATCGATGGCGGTATGCCCGACGACCGATATCATATCTCCTGCACCTCCAGGACTTTCAGCGGAACATCGCGGAGCGCTTTCCCGACGACCGACTTTGCTATACGGGTCGCGTGCTCTTCCGACTCGGCCCGAAAGACCTTGATCTGGAGCATGAGCCCGACGAGGGCGGTGTTTGCAACGACGAGCGCGCTGCTCAGTTCTCCCTCGCAGTAGGGGCAGGCGTTCATCCCGGCCTCGATATCCACAAACTTTGCTGATGGATTGAGCCGTTTCCCGGCCTCGCTGATAGCGATGCTCACGGCATCATCCATGGACTTGACATCCTTGATAATCCACGCTGATTCAAGTATAACCAGATAATCCGACATAATCTCGTATCCTACCAGATCTCACGGTGCGTATGCTCCTCAACCTGCATCCTCCCGACGGGCCGGAGCGGGGGCGTCCCCCTGCCGACCGCGAGGAGTGCGACCGGGCGGACATGCTCGGGGAGGTAGAGGGTATCGCGCACGTCGTTCTCATCGAAAGCCCCGGTCCAGCACGAATGAAGCCCCCGGGCATGTGCAGCGAGCATCATGTAGGTGCAGGCGATGGCGGAGTCCTGGAGCGCGTAGAGGATCCCCCGTTCCCCGTACTGCGACATGGACCTGACGTAGTTTGCACAGACAACAAAGACTGCCGGTGCCTCCCTGATATGCTCCTGCTCAAGGGCGGCGAGTGCAAGGTCCATCCTGATACCCTCGTCGGTGACGACGACGACGTCCCAGGCCTCGCGATTGCCGGCGCTCGGCGCCGTGCTCGCGGATGCCAGGATGTATTCGATCTCATCGGGGTCGAGGGGCTCCCCCGAGTAGGTGCGGACCGATGACCGGGCCTTGAGGAATCGCAAAAACTCAGAGGAGTTCATGCTTGCTGAGAGCGTCCCACGCTTCCTGTGCTACGGTCGTTGCGGCGCTGATCGCTCTACTCAACCGCTCGGATGCAGCACCGAGCTCCATGCTCTCGGTCAGGCTGATCGCCTCGTTGAGGTGATCGATGGCGCTTCGAAACTCCCTCTTCTTCGTATCGCCATGCGCGAACTCGAGTTCTGCGCGGATTGAACCGAGTAGCATCAGGAGCATTCGCTTCCCGCCGGGCTTCTCCTGGGCCGGGAACTGGGCCAGCGCTATCGCCAGCTGCGACCCGATGATCAGCTCGGATTTTGCCCGCTCGGCAAACTGGTACGTCCGTATAGCGAACTTAGGATCCATACCACATACTGGAACTCGCTGGTATAAAAAGTATTGAAGGGGAGTGGAGAGGGCTTATCTTGATTTCTGCTTCGTTCCGAGGGCCGACGCCTTTGAGCGCGGCACTCTCCGACGTACCCGCATATCGATCGGGGGGGCTCGACCCCGGCTGCGTCCGCCGCCGCGGCGACCGCGCCGGAAGTCCTGGCCCTCCCTGCTCTCCCGTTTGCGGATCTCCGCTATGGGCTTGAACCGCTGGTTCGGACCGGGCTTTTTTACATCTGCTTCGTTTCCGGGGACGAGCCGTATCTGTCCCCTAACCCCCTTAACCTGGGCCCACTGTGTACTTCCTGTCTTTCCCATGGATAAAACTCCTGTATTATTATGTACAGACTCGATTATAAAAGTAACCCGCGAGCCCGGCCGCTCCAATGGCGGCCAGGCCTGCGAACGTCAGGAGAGCAGTCGCTGAAGCTCTCGCCGGAGGGTCTCGCTGATGACTTTACCGTCCACGCTCCCCCGGAGCTCCTGCATGACGACGCCCATGAGTGGGCCGAGCGCGCCCATACCCCGCTCACGGGCAAACGCCTCCCGTTCGGCGACGATGCGGCGAACGACTGCTTCTACATCGGCCTGCGATATCGCGGGGGCTACCTTCGCGATGGCGGCATCCACCCGTTCTTCTGCCGTCCCGGCCTCTTCCCCCGCTGTCCGCGCAAGCTCGGTGAGGAGGTCGGGGATCGCCTCTTTTGCAGCCCGCCCGCCCTCAACAGCGGAGAGGAGGGCGAGGATCTCATCCTCGCTCACCCGGTCGATCGCCACGCCATCGCGGGCGAGCTCCCGGCAGGTAGCAAGGAGCGTCCGTGCAGCTATGGTGGGGCGGACGCCGGCAGCGACGGCCGCTTCAAACGTCGGTAACCGCTCGGAGAAGGCCATCTGGCGTGCCAGGTCTTCATCGAGCCCGAGCTCGTCGACAAACCGCTCAGCCCGGTGGGTGAGGAGCTCCGGAACCGTGATATTCTCCCAGAGTGCTTCATCGATCACGACAGGGAGGAGATCGGTCTCAGGGTACATCCGGGCCGCCCCGGGGAGCGGGCGCATGTAGGCTGAACTCCCCTCATCGAGCATCTTCCGCGTCTCTTCGGGCACGCCGGAGAGGGCCATATCCGCCCTGATCATCACCTGCTCGGCCGCACACCCGGCACGCTCCCTCCCCGCAGCGACGATCGCGACGCAGTCCTCATCTGCGGCGCCTACAGCCTCCCGCAGGCGTGCCACCTCCTCCGCGGTGACCCCGTAGGCGGGGAGTTCGTCGGTGTGGAAGATCCCGCCGACACCGCACTTCTTCGCGTAGTCGGATATCTCGCTTCCGAGGCGTCGACCGGGCTGGATCTCGCGCCCGACAAGCCCTGCAAACCCGCAGAGCCGGACCGCAAGGATAGATTTTGCCTTCCTCAGGATGGATGACTTCGTCCCCGCGAATACGGCGGTGACATCGACGACGGTGCGATCCACCCGCGCGCCACGCTGTTTGAGGTCATCCGCTATGGCGAGGAGGGCGACCTGCCGTTGCACCTCCCGCCGGACCACCTCGGCGATGAGGTCGAGATCCTGGACACCCTTGATCTCGACCCTCGCGCCGTCAGCTATGGAGACGTTGATGTCCTGCCGGATAGTCCCGAGCCCCCGCTTCACCCTGCCGGTAGAGCGGAGCACCATCCCGATGTAGCCGGCGACCTCCTGGACGGCCTCCGGCGTGTGCATACAGGGGGCGGTGGTGATCTCGACGAGCGGGATACCGAGGCGGTCGAGTGAGAATACCTCGTCCTCCACCCGCTGCGCCGCCTCCTCTTCGAGACATATCGACTCGATCTGGCAGCCGTCCGGGAGGGCGCCCGAGAGCCCGACGAGCGCCGTCCGCTGAAATCCGCTCGTGTTTGAGCCGTCGACGACGAGCTTTCGCATGGTGTGGACCTGCTCGACCGGGGTCATGCCGAGCATCTTTGCCAGCGTGAGGCAGACCTCGAGCGCTTCAGGGTTCATCGGCGCCGGGGCTTCCTCATCATGTTCCACCAGGCAGACTGAATCGTAGGTGTAGTAGGTGAACTTCCGAACGAGTTTCATCTCCTCCTCGGCCGCCCGGTCGATCCGGCCCGTTCCACCCCCTATCGCTCTCAGGTAGCGGGAGAACTCCCCCGTTCGCTCATCGACGCCCCGGAGGAGCGTCGGGCAGTGGCAGAAGAGCTTCTCGGCGGTATCGAGCTGCTGGTGGATCTCGATCCCGGCCTTCAGACCGAGTTTCTCATAGTCCATCAGATCGACCTCCTCTGGATCTCGCCGGCGAGATTGATCTGCATGACCTCCTTCACCCGCCCGGGATCGGGTTCGTTTGCAAGCACCCACATCAGTTTCACGAGCGCGACCTCGGGGAGCATATCCTCGCCCTCGATAACGCCGATCGAGAGGAGATCCCGTCCGGTGTTGTAGACCCGGTCGCAGACCCGGCCATGCAGGCATTGCGATGTCATGACGACGGTCGTCCCGCTCTCGATCATATCGCGGAGCTCTGGTATCCAGTCGGTCGAGACGTGCCCGAGCCCCGTCCCTGCAAGAACAAGGCCCTTATAGCCCTCGAAGGCTTCGAGGACCGAGGATGGCATCCCCGGGTAGAACTGGAGGAGGCCGCAGCGCTCTTCAAGCGCATCGTTGAGTTTCAGGTCTTCCGTCCCCCGCTGCACAACCCCACCCGAGAGATTGACCGCGAGCGAGGGGTAATCGACGTGGCCGAGCGGTGCCGACCCCATGCTCTGGAAGGCGTCGCGCCGGGATGTGTGCATCTTCCGGACCCTCGTCGCCCGGTGGATGGTGCACCGGTCGTCGTTCGTCGTCTCATGCATCACCACCGCCACCTCGCCGAGGTCGCCGGTGGCGACGGCGGCGCTACAGAGGAGGTTCATGGCGGCATCAGAGCTCGGACGGTCGGCGGATCGCTGTGCCCCGACAAAGACGACCGGCACCGGCGTCCTGAGCATGAACCGGACCGCAGCAGCCGAGTAGACCATCGTATCGGTGCCGTGGGTGACGATCACCCCTTTTGCCCCCTCCCGGATCTCATCATGGATCGCCCGTGCGAGATCCTGCCAGATCCCGGCGTGCATATCCTCAGAGAGGATGTTTACCACCTCCCGGTTGCGGTATCGGGCGATGTCTCCGAGCTCCGGGATTGCCCGGAGGATCTCGCTCGCCGATGACTGGCTCGTCACCGCCCCGGTCCGGTAGTCCACCCGGCTTGCTATCGTTCCACCGGTGGATATGATCGCAACCTCCGGGAGGTCGGGGTTCTGGACAACGGCGCCGGCCCCCGCCGGGGGTGCTTCGACTGCATGCTCGACCAGTTCGATATTCTGCGCCGATGCTCCGATAGTGTAGCCGCTCTCAAGCCGTATAACGGCCATCCCATCCCGCTCAGCGATGTAGGTGCCGGTGACCACAGCGCTACCGCGTGTGTAGCGCACCAGATCCCCGGTCTGCAATGTCTCTGTTATAGTATCATCCTCCGCGATTCAGATATAAGGTCTTCATGTGCGCGCGATAGCGCTGTACCCGTATCCTCCACCCATGCCGCATCATTATCGAGGAGTTTTTGCTGCTCCTCGAGTTGCACCGCGACCGCGGCGGGCGCCGGGCCGCCGGTGATCGTCCGCGCCGCAACGGCATGGCGCGGGTCGAGGGCCGCATTGATCCGCTCGCCGGTCACGCCGAGGTCCACGACCGATATATCGGCCGCCTCCCGGGCCGCGGCCTCAAGGGTTGCAAGGTCGAGCGACCCGTGCCTGACCGCCCGCCCGACGATCCGGTGCGCGGTGCGGAAGGGGAGTCCGTGCTCCCGGACGAGGACATCGGCAAGCTCCGTTGCGGTGGAAAACCCCCTGCCCGCCTCGGCGGTCATCCGTTCAAGATCAAATGTCGCGGTCCCGATCATGCCGGCGAGGAGCGGTATACTTTCCCGGGCCGCCTCCACCCCCCGCCAGAGGTGTCCGGTGAGCTCCTGGAGGTCGCGGTTGTAGCTCATGGGGAGGCCCTTTGTGATCGCTATAGCGGCGGTGAGCGCTCCCGTGGCCGTCCCGGCCTTTGCCCGCATGATCTCGGCGACGTCGGGGTTCTTCTTCTGGGGCATGATCGACGAGGAGGAGCAGTAGGCGTCGTCGAGGTCGACAAACCCGATAAACGCTGTGCTCCAGAGGACCAGCTCCTCGCAGAGCCGGCTCGCCGTCGTCATGCAGATCGTTATGTCCCCGAGCACCTCAAGCGCGAAATCCCGGGCGGCGACAGCATCCATGCTGTTTGCCGTCGGGCGGGAGAACCCGAGGAGCCGGGCGGTATAATCACGGTCGAGGGGGAATCCCGTCGAAGCGAACGCAGCCGAGCCGAGAGGGGACGCATCCACCCGGGTGTAGGCCTCCCGGAGCCGGGCCGTATCCCGCGAGAAGGCCTGTTCGTAGGCGAGAAGGTAGTGGGCGAGCGTCGTGGGTTGGGCGTGCTGCATATGGGTAAAGCCCGGCATCACCGTCTCCGTATGCCTCCCGGCCACGTCGAGCAGGGTCGCCCTCAGGTCGGTGAGTGAGCCCACAAGGGCGATGATCTCCTGCTTCAGGCGTATCCTGATACAGGTCGCGACCTCGTCGTTCCGGGACCGGCCCATATGGAGACGGCCGCCGACATCCTCCCCGACGCGGTCGATGAGGCATGCCTCTTTTCCGGCGTGGATATCCTCGAACCGTTCGTCAAATGCCTCTGCCGGGAGGCCGTGGTCATGGAGGTCGAGGAGCGCCGTCATCAGCGCACGGGCCGGTGCTTCGCCGATGATCCCCTGCCGCCGGAGGCCGAGGAGGTGTGTCATATCAACAAGGAGATCCGCCTCCGCTATCCAGCGGTCGGCATCCATCGATGCGAGAAAGTGCTCAAGGCCGGCCGACCGCTCGCCGGCGAGACGGCCCTGCCGAATCTGATCCGAACGCATTCTATCAACAGTCCTGCCTGTGATTGTTTGCCCGGGAAAGAGATTAAGGCCACGCCCCATGCCTGCAGATCCCCTGACCCGTGATGATGCCACACCCCGGGGCGATAGCATCAGATCAGAGCACATCATATTTTCCATTTAAGGTGATAATCACAATAACGATCTATACTTTAGTATAAGAATATCTCAGGATTTCGGCATTACTATATATTAGCAACATGCAGATCTCTTGCATACCAGCAATTACATCTGGAGATACACTATGAGACCAATTATAACGATGCTACTGGCTGTGGCCCTCGTCGCGGCGTTTGCCCTCGTCGCCGGGTGTACCGAGACCGACGATGTGACGCACCTGCGGATCGGCTACCAGCCAAGCACTCACCAGATCGCCCACTTTACCGCGATGGAGAAGGGATGGTGGCAGGAAGACCTCGCGCCCCTCGGCGTAACAGAGGTGACCGACTACCAGTTTGGAACCGGCCCGCCTGAGATGCAGGCGATGCTCGCCGGAGATCTCGATATCGCCTACGTCGGTGCAGCACCGTTCGTATCCGCCCTGGCAAGCGGCCTTGATGCAAAGATCGTTGCCGCAGTCCAGACGCAGGGGTCTGACCTCATGGTCAGGACCGGTGTCCCGTACGAGAGCCCGCAGGATCTTGTGGGCCTGACGATCGCCACCTACCCGCCGGGCTCGATCCAGGATACCATCCTCCGGACATGGCTTGAGAAGAACGGCGTTGACCCTGCGAAGGTCGAGATCGTTCCCATGGACCCCGGCGCGGCCACCACCGCTATCGCTGCAAAACAGATCGACGGCGTCTTCCTGCCTGACCCCTACCCGGCGATCATCATAGCAGAGGGCACAGGAAGGACCATCGTGCAGTCGGGCGATATGCTGAAGGATCACGCCTGCTGTGTCCTGGTTGCGAGCGGCTCCCTGATCCGCGAGCACCCCGATATCGTCGAGCAGATCGTCCGGACTCACATCAAGGCGACGGACTACAACTTCGAACACCAGGACGAGGCCGCGGCGCTCTACTCCGCGAAGACCAGGCAGAACCTCGATACCGTGAAGACATCCTTCAAGATCTGGGACGGCACCTGGACTGCTGATCCCGGGGTCATCGTGTCGTCTGCGGTCGAGTACACAGACCTCCAGTACGAGCTCGGCTACATTAAAAAACCTCTCACGGAGGACGACCTCTTCGATCTCTCGTTCTACGAGAAAGCCCGGGCATAACCCGGGAACCCAACCCATTTTCCATTCAAAAGTATCTTTTAGAGAGATGCCGATGATGTAATGAAGAACTTCCCGGAGAGAAGCGGTCGTAACCCCTCTTCCGGCAGAGATCGGCGGAACAGAATCATGAACCGAAAGACACAGAAACGAACACTCGGCATCGCAGCGCTCGTCACCGTGGCCGTGATCTGGCAGGTCATAGCCGAATACGTTGTGGGACGATCGTTTATCCTCCCGAGCGTCACCGACGTCGCCGGTGCCTTCGCAGACCTCCTCACATCAGGCACCCTCTTTGCCGACATAATAGTAAGCCTCGAACATTTCGGGATCGGTCTTATCGCAGCGCTCCTCCTCGGCGTCCCCGTCGGGATCCTGATGGGATGGTTCCGGGTTGCAGACTTCATACTCGACCCGATCATCGAGATCCTCCGTCCCATTCCGCCGCTCGCCTGGATACCGTTTGCCATCATATGGTTCGGTCTCACCACCCAGGCCGCGGGTTTCATGATCTTCATAGGTGCCTTCTTCCCGATACTGACCGCGACCTACTCTGCGTTTCGGACCATACCGAAGGTCTTTGTCGAGGCCGGGAAGGTGCTCGGGTGCAACACCTCATTTGAGCTGATCCGCTATGTCGCCCTCCCCGCCGCCATCCCGGCTATAGCCTCCGGGATCAGGATCGCTATGGGCGTCGGGTGGATGTGTCTCGTGGGCGCCGAGATGTTCGGCGTATCGAAGTACGGCCTCGGCTACCAGCTCTGGCATAACTTCTACCTCCACCAGATGCCAAACGTCGTCGTCTACATGCTGATCCTCGGGTTTACCGGGCTCATCATCGACCGAGTCTTCAGAAACTACGTGGATGGGCAGCTCCTCAGGTGGCATGCCGGGGAGGTGGCCTAGGATGAGCGATGTCTCGATCCGGGATCTCGGCAAGGCCTTCCCGAAGGACGACGGCACCGTCACGCAGGCACTCGCCGATGTCAACCTCGACATCCAGGACCAGGAGTTCATCTGCATGGTCGGACCGTCGGGGTGCGGGAAGACGACGCTGCTCCGGATCATAGCGGGGCTTGAGACCCCGACTGCGGGGGAGGTGACCGTCGACGGCAACGCAGTCATCGGCCCGGACCCGAAGCGGGGGATGGTCTTTCAGGAGTACTCCCTCTTCCCCTGGCGGCGGGTCATCGATAACGTTGCTTTCGGTCTTGAGATGAAAGGAGTCGGGAAGGAAGAGCGGCGGAAGACAGCAGACCACTACATCGATATGGTCGGCCTCTCCCAGTTCCGGAACGCCTACCCCTTCGAGCTCTCCGGCGGTATGCGACAGCGGGTGGCAATAGCGCGGGCGCTTGCAAACGACCCCGACGTCCTCCTCATGGACGAACCCTTCGGGGCGCTCGATGCCCAGACGCGGAACCGGATGCAGAGAGAACTCCTCTCCCTCTGGGCCGGGACGAAGCAGACGATCGTATTCGTCACCCACAGCGTCGACGAGGCGGTCTACCTCGCCGACCGGATCGTCGTCCTCTCTCAAAGACCGGGGACCGTCCGTGAGATCATCAGCATCCCCTGGTCCCGGCCGAGAGACCGCACCAGCGCTGAGTTCGCGGAAGTGCGACGGCGTGTGCTCGACATGATTAACGAGACCGAAACCTCCCAGTAAGGTTTATTAGAGCAAATCTCCATTTTATAAAGCACTCATTGATCGGCAGGAGTTTTTAACGATGGTAAAAAAACCGGCGAAGATGTACAGGAATCTCGCAAAGATGGCGTATACACGCAGAGAATACATGGGCGGCGTACCGGGTAGCAAGATTGTTCAGTTTGATATGGGAAATCTCACAGCGGATTTCCCGGTCGAGCTCTCTATCGTCGTCGAGGAAGCCTGCCAGATACGCCACACAGCCCTTGAGGCTACGCGTATCAGTGTCAACCGGCGGCTCCTCAAGGATGTCGGGAGGGCGAACTACCGGTTCAAGCTCCGGACGTTCCCCCACCACGTTCTCCGTGAGAACAAACAGGCGACCGGCGCAGGAGCGGACCGTGTTTCAGAAGGAATGCGCCGCTCGTTCGGGAAGGCCGTCGGCACCGCCGCCCGGGTCCAGCCCGGCCAGAAGGTCTTCTCCGTCTGGACACACCCCCAGCACGTTGAGAAGGCAAAGGCCGCCCTGAAGCGCGGTATCTATAAGATCCCGTCCCCCGCAAAGATCGTTGAAGAGCGGGAAGCGACGGCATAACCGGCCCATATCCTTTTTTTGCGGGGAGGAGATCCGGTAGCCTGCTGGAATATAGGTTTTTATAGTCTCTTCCCACCAGTATAAATGATGGCTAATCCGGCAGATTCGACGCTTTCAGGCTCACTGGCAGACGCCACTGAAATGGCGCTCACGGAGGCTTCTATCCGGCTCCCGCCCGATGTCCTCGCGGTGCTCACAAGGGCGGCGGCGGCAGAGAGGGATGAGATCGCACGATCCGAGCTCGCTACAATCCTTGAAAATATTGCACTCGCAGAAGAGCGACAGGTGCCGATCTGCCAGGATACCGGCGTGCCGGTGGTCTACATCACCCTGCCCCCCGATATCCCGCTCACCCCTGAGCTATTCGATGGTGTGCGGGAGGGGGTGCGCCGGGCGACGGCCGCGGTCCCGCTCCGCCCAAACGTCGTCGATCCTATCACCCGGAGGAACACCGGGGACAACACCGGCGTCGGTATGCCCGCAGTCCACGTGACGCCCGGGGAGAGGCTTGCGGTCACCGTGCTCCCGAAGGGCGCGGGCTCCGAGAACGCATCGAGGATAGGTATGCTCCTCCCCTCACAGGCGGGTGATATCCCGAAGTTCGTCGCCGAGACGATGCTCATCGCGGGGGGCAGGCCCTGTCCGCCGGTGATCCTCGGTGTCGGTATCGGCGGAACGTTTGATGCCGTGGCTGCGCTGGCAAAAGAGGCTCTCCTCCTCCCGGTCGATACCATGGACGACTATGAGCAGGCGATCTGTGACGCGGTCAACGCCCTCGGTATCGGGCCGATGGGGCTTGGGGGCGATACGACCGCTCTCGCCGTGAAGGTGAAGCGGGCAGACTGTCACACCGCATCACTCCCGGTGGCGGTGAACGTGCAGTGCTGGGCCTGCCGCCGGGCGACCGTGGAGGTCCGTCGATGATCGATCTCACGACGCCCCTCGGCGACGAGGTCCTCGACCTCCGGGCGGGCGACCGGGTGACCCTCACGGGGACGATCTACACCGCCCGGGATGAGGCGCACATGCGGATGATGGAGGAGGGGATCCCCTTCGACCCTGAAGGCGCCGTGGTCTACCACTGCGGCCCGGTGGTGCAGGAGGGGCGGCTCGTCGTCGCCGGCCCCACGACATCCGCGCGGATGAACGCGCTCACAGGATTCCTCATCGACGCGGGAGTCAGCGCCATCATAGGCAAGGGGGGCATGGGCCGGGAGGTGGTCGAAGATCTCAGGGGGCGCGCGGTCTACCTCGCGTTCACGGGGGGGTGCGCTGCTCTCGCCGCTGCGCGTATGACACTCCGCGGTGTTTATTTTGAAGACCTCGGTATGGCCGAGGCGGTCTGGATCATCGAGGCTGATCATCTCCCACTGACGGTCGGGATCGACGCTCACGGTGGCGATATCTTCAGTGCGGTACACGAGAAAGCGAAAACACAATTTCATCAGCGATTCAACATTCACCAGGATAATGTTCCATGAAACTCGTCATCGATGAAAGCCGCTGCAAGGGGTGCAACCTCTGCGTGCTGGTCTGCCCGTACGGGATATTTCAGGAAGGGACTGAGCTCAACACCCGGGGGATCGTCGTTCCAGTTCTCGACCGTCCCGAACGGTGCACGAACTGCCGGCTACAACACCTCTACGGGCGGGTGCTCTGCGGTCTCTGCCACATGATATGCCCCGATCAGGCGATCACCTGGGTCGAGGAGAAGCCCTTTGAACCGCACAGGGTGGAGGTGGAGTTTTGAGCAGGCCCGAGTTCATGCAGGGGAACGCCGCCTGTGCTGAAGGCGCGATCGCCGCCGGGTGCCGGTTCTTCGGCGGATACCCCATCACGCCGTCGACCGAGATCGCGGAGACCATGGCCCGGAGGCTCCCGAAGGTCGGGGGGGTCTTCATATCCATGGAGGATGAGCTCGCAAGCATCGCTGCGGTGATCGGGGCCGCCTGGACGGGGACGAGGGCCATGACCGCCACGAGCGGTCCGGGTTTCTCACTCATGATGGAGAATATCGGTTACGCAGCCATGACCGAGACACCGTGCGTCATCGTCAACATCCAGCGGGGCGGCCCGAGCACCGGCCAGCCGACCCGGGCGGCGCAGGGCGACATGCTCCAGTGTCGGTTTGGGTCGCACGGTGACTACAGCATCATCGCGCTCACCCCAAACTCCGTCCAGGAGATGTTTGACCTGACGGTGAAGGCGTTCAACCTCGCCGACCGGTTCAGGGTTCCAACATTCCTGATCTCCGATGAGACCGTGGGTCATATGCGGGAACGGGTGACCATACCGGATTCGGTCGATATCATCCCCCCGGCCCCGCTTGCCGAGGGTTCACTGCCGTACGAGGCCGGAGAGGACGGTATTCCCGGTTTCGCCCCCTTCGGCTCGGGGCGTTCGGTCCACGTGACCGGGCTCACCCACGACGAGCGGGGGTATCCCGATACGACCGACCCGGAGGCGCACGACCGGCTCGTGCGCAGGCTGGTCGCGAAGGTCGAGTCGGCGCGCCACGATATAGCCGACTACGAGGTCATAAACCCCGACGCCGAGAGGGTCTTTGTCACCTACGGCCCGCCGTCGCGGACGGTCGCACAGGTTATGCGCGACCACCCCGATGAGTCCATCGGCCACCTCCGCTTCCGCGTCGTCTGGCCGTTTGATGAGTCGGCGCTCGGGAAGTTTCCCGACGCGAAGGTCTTCCTGATGCCGGAACTGAACATGGGCCAGATGGTGAGGGAGGTCCAGCGCCACGCCGACCAGCCGGTTGTGCCGATCGCAAAGATCGGGGGAGAGCTCCACACCCCCGCCGAACTCCTGCAGGCCCTGGAGGCGCACGGATGATAGCGCCGGACTGGCTCCGGGAGGACCGCCTCCCGCACATATACTGCACGGGGTGCGGCAACGGATCGGTCATCAACTGCACCCTCGCGGCGGTGGAGGAGATGGGCTGGAAGCGTGATGAGACAGCGTTCATATCCGGTATCGGTTGCTCCTCCCGTGCCCCCGGCTACATCCTCACCGACTCGCTCCACACCACCCACGGGCGGGCACTCGCGTTTGCCACCGGTGTGAAGATGGCGCGGCCCGACTTCAATGTCGTCGTCTTCACCGGTGACGGCGACCTCGCCGCCATAGGCGGGAACCACTTCATCCACGCCTGTCGCCGGAACGTGGATATGACCGTGATCTGCATGAACAACCAGATATACGGCATGACCGGCGGGCAGGGGAGCCCGACAACCCCGACAGGAGCGTTCTCGACGACGACGCCCTACGGGGCGAGTGAACCGGCCTTCGACCTTGCAGAGCTTGCCGTGGCGGCGGGTGCAAACTACGTCGCCCGCTGGACGTCCTACCACGTCAAGGAGCTCACAAAAGCCATCACCACCGGCATGCAGACACCCGGCCTTGCTTTCATCGAGGTGCGGACACAGTGCCCGACGAACTTCGGCCGCCACAATAAACTCCGGAGCATCCCGGATATGATCGAGTACCTCCGGGGTAACGCGATGCTCCGTGTAAAGTACGACCGCCTGGTGGAGGAAGGCGCAGATATACCGGAGGGCACGTTCACCATCGGGGAGCTGGTCAGGCGGCGGAGGCCGGCGATGGGGGTGAAGCAGTGAGACATGAGGTCAGGTTCTCCGGATACGGCGGGCAGGGGATCATCCTCTCCGCGGTCATCCTCGGGCGGGCGGCGGCGCTCTACGATGAGAAGTACGCCGTCCAGACCCAGGTCTACGGTCCTGAGGCCCGCGGTGGGGCATCTATGGGGCAGGTTGTCATCGACGATCTGCCGATCCTCTACCCTGAGGTGACAGACCCCGATATCTACATCATAATGTCCCAGCAGGGGTTTGAGAAGTACGGGGTCGCGGCGCGGGAGGATGCGGTCATGGTCCTCGATGCCGACCTCGTCCGGTCGCGGCCGGTCTGCCGCTACCACGAGATCCCGGCGACGGCGGAGGCAAAGGAGAACCTCGGCCGGGAGATCGTGGCAAACATCGTCATGATGGGCGCCCTCGTGGCCATAACAGGGGTCGTGAGCCGGGAGGCTATCGAGCGCGCGGTTCTCGACAGCGTCCCGAAGGGCACCGAGAGCCTGAACACAAGAGCGCTGAAACGCGGATTTGAACTCGGAGAACAAGCATGAAACTACTGGAATACGAGGCAAAAGAGGTCTTTTCGAAGTACGGCATTCCGGTCCCGAAGGGGGTCTTAATACGGGCACCGGAAGAGATCGCGGCACACCTGCCGGAGATCGGCGATGCCCTGGTGTTAAAGGCACAGGTGGACGTCGGTGGCCGGGGGAAGGCCGGCGGCGTCCTCTTTGCCGATGGCGCGACGGCGGTCGAGACCGCACGGGACCTCTTTTCCCGCGATATCAGGGGTGTTCCGGTCGGGAGGGTTCTCGTCGAGGAGAAGCTCGCGATCGAGCACGAGTACTACGTCAGCATCGCCGTCGACCGGTCGAGCAGGCAGCCGGTGATCCTCTTTGCCGATGCGGGCGGGGTCGATATCGAGAGCGCCGCACTCGCCGATGAGTCGGCCGTCCGGAGGGTCATCGTATCCCCGCTCCTCCACGACATCCCGCCGTTTCTCATGCGCGAGCTCCTCGGGGACGCCCCGAAGGAACTTGCGCCCGCGATAAACCGCCTCTACCATGTCTTCCGGGAGAAGGATGCCATGCTCGCCGAGATAAACCCGCTCGTGACGACGCCGCGTGGGGTCTATGCGGCCGATGCAAAGCTCATAATCGACGACAACGCCCTCGCCCGCCAGGGGATAGCGGTCAACCGCGACCTCTCGGAGCGTGAGCGTGAAGCGGAGAAGCACGGGTTCTCCTACGTGGAGCTGGGCGGGAGCATCGGGGTCATAGGAAACGGTGCCGGCCTCACGATGTCGACGCTCGACCTGATCGAGTTCTACCGTGGCCGGGCGGCAAACTTCCTCGACGTCGGGGGCGGCGCTGACCAGGAACGGGTTATGCACGCCGTGAAACTCGTCGCGAGTATGCCCGGCGTGAACGTGATCGTGGTCAACCTCCTCGGGGGTATCACCCGGTGCGATGAGGTGGCAAAGGGGATCATCGCCGCCGACGTCCCGCCGAAGGTCATCGTCAGGATGGCCGGGACGAACGAGGAGGAAGGGCGCGAGCTCCTCGCAGAGCACGGCTACCGGATGCTTGGGAGCATGGATGCGGCTATCAGGGCAGCGATGGAGGTGTCGGCATGATATACGCTGACAAAAGTGTCGGGGTGATCGTGCAGAACATCACCGGCAGGCAGGGCCGGTTCCACACGGAACTGATGAACGACTACGCGCGCGAGGTCGGCGGCCGGGGTGTCGTCGCCGGTGCTGCGCCGGGGAAGGGCGGGCAGGAGGTCCACGGCGTCCCGGTCTACAACACGGTGCGGGAAGCCCTCCGGGAGCATGACGCGACCGCGAGCGTCATATTCGTCCCGGCAATGGCCGCCGCCGATGCGGTCATGGAGGCAGCCCATGCCGGGATCGAACTTGCGGTCGTCATCACCGAGCATATACCGGTCCACGACACCATGAAAGCGGTCGCCTACGCAGAGCTCCATGACTGCACGGTCATCGGCCCGAACTCCCCCGGGCTCCTCTCGCCGGGCGAGTGCAAGCTCGGTATCATGCCGGCCCACCTCGCCACCCGGGGAGGGGTCGGTGTCATATCCCGGAGCGGCACACTCACCTACGAGGTGGTCGACGAGCTCACCCGCGCCGGCATAGGCCAGAGCACGATCGTCGGGATCGGCGGCGACCCGGTGATCGGGCAGACGTTTGTGGATGCGCTCGCAGAGTTTGAGGATGACCCCTGGACAGAGGCTGTCGTCATCATCGGTGAGGTGGGAGGAAACCTTGAGGAGGAGGGTATCCGGTCGACCGACCTCCCGGTCGTCGCCTACATAGCCGGCGTGAGCGCTCCGCCGGAGAAACGGATGGGCCACGCCGGCGCTATCATCGAGGGGGGTGAAGGCGATGCGCGATCAAAGATCCGGCGCATATCCGCCCTCGATGTCCTGGTCGCGTCCCGGCCATCGGAGATACCAGAGCTGATCCGCGGAGTGCTATGAACGACGACCTGATGCTCGCCACCGCCTGTGATGTGGCAGCGAAGATCGGCGCCCGGGCGGTCGTCTCGTTCGTCGACCTGGCCCAGGTTCCTCCGGGCGCGCCCGATATCCCGATCATCAGGGTGCAGGAGCTCCAGCTCGACGTCTTAAAGGATCTCACCATGCACGACATCCTGGAGGTGAGCGAACGGCACATGATGGATGCCGCTATCCACATCTACCTCAGGCGGAACCTGGAGAGCGGCCTCGTCGTCGGGGTCTTCCCCTACGCCATCATCGTATACGACATCGCGGAGGGGAGAAACTTCATCAGCCTCAAGGATTTCTCCGATATCGTCCCCCGTGAGGTTCTCCACGCGGTCCTCACACTGGCCCTTGAGATCGCGGTCGAGGGCCGGGAGGGGAGGTCCATCGGCACCGCGTTCATCATCGGGGATCCTGAAGAGATCTTTGCCCACTCCCACCAGGCGATCTTAAACCCCTACCAGGGGCAACCGGCTGCCCTCCGGGACATCAAGAACAAGAACAACTGGGAGAGTGTAAAAGAGTTCGCCCAGCTCGATGGCGTCTTCGTCATCGACAAGACCGGAGAGATACGATCGGCAGGGCGCTACCTGGACGTCACCGGACGGGGTATATCCCTCCCCTCGGGCCTCGGGGGGAGGCATCGCGCAACCGCATCCATCACCTACGAGACACCCTCTATCGGTATAACGGTCTCGGAGAGTGGAGGTATGGTGCGGGTCTTTCGGGACGGTATATGCAAAATCAGCATCCGATCCGACATCCGCATAAGAAGTGACGGTTAGAAATAGTTATATGAATTGCAGTCATTTCTTTTATAATAATTAGAACTACGGTGGATTTGATGACCAGGAACATCAGTGTAGAAAGGCTTGACCAGATCCCGATCGAGCGGCAGCGGGTCGAACTGGTGGAGCGAAAGTGCCTCGGACACCCCGACAGCCTCGCGGATGGTATTGCAGAATCGATCAGCCGGGCGCTCAGCAGGGCATACCTGGAGGAGTGCGGCACCGTCCTGCACCACAACACCGACCAGGGTGAGGTCGTGGCAGGGGAGTCTATCCCGAAGTTCGGCGGTGGCAGAATCACAAAACCGATCTACTTCCTCATATCCGGCAGGGCAACCAAGGCCTTCGACGGTGTGAACATCCCGGCGGATGCGATCGCCGTCGAGGCGGCGCGGGATTACGTCAGGACGATCCTCCCCACCATCAACATGGACCGCGACATAATCGTCGACTGCCGGATGGGGGCGGGGTCGACCGATCTCTGCGATGTCTTCCAGTCCTCTTCGGGAAAAATCCCGAGGGCGAACGACACGTCGTTCGGCGTCGGGCATGCGCCGTTCAGTGAGGCTGAGAGCATAACAAAAGGTGTCTCCGCGTTCATCGATGAGAAACTCCGGCCCCGGTACCCGGCTATCGGCCAGGACTGCAAGATCATGTGCCTGCGCGACGGCGACACCTTCACCCTCACCGTCGCGATGGCGTTTGTGGACAGCTACTGTTCAGGCATCACCGAGTATATCGAGCAGAAGCGCGTCCTGACCGAAGAGATTACAGCGGTCGCAAAGAGGTTCACGAAGAGGAACGTCAACGTCGCTATCAACACCGCCGACGACCTCAATTGCGCAAGCGTCTTTTTGACGGTCTCGGGAACTTCGGCCGAGATGGGCGACGATGGGTCGGTCGGTCGCGGAAACCGCGCAAACGGGCTGATCACCCCGAACCGCCCCATGAGTATGGAGGCGACGAGCGGCAAAAACCCGGTCAACCATATCGGCAAGATCTATAACCTCCTCGCGACCCGGATAGCACAGGACTGTGTCGCCGGGGTCGATGGGATCGAGGAGATATACATCCGTATGCTCTCCCAGATCGGCTACCCGATCGACCAGCCCCACGTGGCAAGCGCCCAGATCCTCACAAAACCCGGCGCAGACATCGTGTCCATCAAACCCGATGTCGAAGGGATCATCGATGGATGGTTGGAAGAGATCACCACCGTCACCGAGAAGGTCATCAGGGGAGAACTCTCCACCTTCTGATGAGTAACTTATGAGCAGACCACCATTCCGGGAGCGGGAGTCCGGGATCGTCCGCCTCGCCATCCCGAATAAAGGCAGGATCTCCGGCCCCGTCAACGACCTGATCGAGAAGAGCGGGATTCGTCTCATCAACGGCGGTGAGCGGAGACTCATCGCCCGGACCCGCGACCCGAACGTGGAGATACTCTTTGCCCGACCGATCGATATACCGGAGTATGTGGCGAGCGGCGTCGCCGACCTCGGTATCACCGGGCGGGATATGGTCATGGAACGGGGCTCTGCGGTCGAACAGATCCTCGACCTCCAGATAGGCAGTGCAACGCTCGTCGTCGCCGTGCCGGAGGAGTCGGATATCGAGACCGTCGCGGACCTCGATGGTGCGAAGGTGGCGACCGAGTTCCCATCGATCACGCGATCGTTCTTCGAGGAGCACGGACTCACCATCATGATCGTGACCGTGGGCGGGGCGTGTGAGGTGACGCCGCACCTCGGGATCGCTGACGCCATCGTCGACCTCTCATCATCGGGGACGACGCTCCGGACGAATCATCTCCGCGTCATTGAGGAGGTTCTCACATCCACGACGATCCTGGTGGCGAACGCGAGCGCTCTTGCGAACAAGAGGGAGAAGATCGATGAACTCGTCCTCGCCCTTGAGAGCGTCATCAGGGCAAAGGGTGAGTGCTACCTGATGATGAACGTCCACCGGGGCGCCCTTGCGGATGTGCGCGAGGTTCTCCCCGGCCTCTCCGGGCCGACGGTGATGGATGTGGCATCCGATGAGAACCTGGTCGCCGTTCACGCGGTCGTGAAAGAGGACCGGGTCTACCAGCTGATCAACCAGCTGAAGCTGGCCGGCGCAAAAGACATATTAGTTATGCCTATTGAACGGATTATACGCTGAGGAACATGGAGATCTATCCTGCAGTCGATATCCTGGACGGCCGGTGCGTGCAGCTCGTGCAGGGCCGGCCTGAGGCAGCGACGGTCTACGGTGACCCGGATGACTGGGCGCGCCGGTGGCTTGAGGAAGGTGCGGACGGTATTCACATCGTCAACCTTGATGGAGCGTTTGGCCGTGCGCAGAAAAACGCCGACCTGATCCGGGCGTTCATCCGTGATACAAACGCATTTGTCGAGCTCGGGGGCGGCATCAGGAGCGTGGAGGACGCCGCCGGGTGGCTCGATACCGGCGTCGACCGTGTGATCCTCTCGACCCTGGCGGTCAGGGAGCCGGAGACGATCCGGGTGCTTGTCAGGGAGTTCGGGACCGAGCGGGTGATGGCGGGGATCGATGCCCGGGGGGGCGAGGTGATGATCGAGGGGTGGGAGCGCCCTGCGGGGAGCTACCTCACCTGGGCGGATCGGTTCGCAAGCCTCGGCGCGGGATCCCTTCTCTACACGAACGTGGATGTGGAAGGGCTCCAGCAGGGGATAGCACTCGCCCCGGTGGAGGCTCTCCTCTCCCGGGCGAATGTCCCGGTCGTGGTATCAGGTGGTATATCGAGCGTGGAGGACATATGGGCGCTCCGGAGCCTCGGGGCGGCGGGTGCGGTCCCCGGCTCAGCGCTCTACGCCGGTATCATCAGGCTCTCGGATCTCCTGGAGGCGGCGCATGCGGACGAGTGAGATCCACCGCACCACGAGGGAGACCGACATCAGCCTCTCCATCGACCTCGACGGCACCGGGGCCGGGGCCATTGAGACCGGCATACCGTTCTTCGATCACATGCTCACGTCATTTTCCCGGCACGGCAGGATAGATCTCTCCATCCAGGCGACCGGTGACCTTGAGGTGGACACCCACCACACCATTGAGGATATCGGGATCGTCCTCGGGACAGCCATTGCTGAGGCGGTCGGTGACGGGAGAGGGATCACCCGGTTTGCCGACGTCGCGGTCCCGATGGACGAGGCACTCGCCCGGGTGGCGATCGATCTGGGCGGGCGGGGCTACCTGGTCTTTGAAGGTGAATTCTCGCCGGCGGGGCCGGGGGGGATCCCGGGTGACCTCATCGAGCACTTTTTCTTCAGTCTCTGCATAAAGGCGGGGGTCACTGCGCATATATCTATCACGGGCAGGAACGATCATCATATCGCTGAGGCGGCGTTCAAGGCGTTTGCCCGGGCACTCCGGGCAGCCGTAGCGATCGATCCCTCGATCGACGACGTGCCGAGTACGAAAGGGATCCTGTAACTCTCCCCGGGGAGATCCCTAAAGTGGGCTGCCCTCCTCCTGAGAGCGACGTAGCGGCTTATAGACTGCACTTTATGCGGCCGATATCGCTTTCACCCCCTGGTGACTGGATGCGGCTAAAAACCGTATGTAGGGGCGTCAGGGTGCTGTTAGCGGGGGTGGAGACTCTTAGCGACCTTCCCGGGGCGATCTGTCCCTGCCGGGAGGCCGGGCGCTATAGGACATAGCCTGTGGATTCCGTAACCTGCGGGCAGGCGGCTCCCCCACCTTATATAGGTGGCCGGTGCCAGAAAATAGCCCTCTGGCTTCATCCGGCGGTAGTTGAACCGCAGGGGTGCCGGTTATACTTTCGTCCCGGAGGATTGCGATACCCGCTGGTGGGTATTGATCGCCAAAAACCCCTAAAAAAGAATTGATCAGAGAAAGGGGTCCAGAAAGACCCCGATAAAGATAAGCGATCGAGTTTACGCGGATTTAACCGCGAGCTCGACGTCTTCAGCCTTGATCGTCTTGCGCCCTGCGTGCTGGGCGAGCCTGTTGGCTTCTCTGGTCAGCTCGGCAATATATGCCTCAGCCTTTGTAACCAGTGCGGCAGCAGCATCACTGCCGACTCTCTCAGCACCATTCTTCTTTGCGATACGTACAACCGCAGCAATAGGTAGATCTGCCATAATTTACTTCCACCTCTAAAAAGAGGTGTATGAGTTAATATTTAAACGTTTCGGGATTATCTCAAAAATTTGCGTTTCTCTTACCTATTGGAGAGGCATCTGGACAGGGCATCCCCGTAACAGCAGAGAATGGCATCAATTTAAAAAGAGGCTGAATTTTCGTTATTTTCAAGATATATGGTCAGATTTGGGACATTTCAGATTTTACTAATGAATTGGCGAGCATTATTGCATTCGTAAAATCTACTGAAGCGCGCGACGTATCCACGAAAATTTTGTCGATATTTACTACCGGTGCACCATGACCCTTCCCGGCTCCGAGGAACGTGAGCGTACGAAAGATAAGGTTCCCGGAGACTCCGTCGGGAGCGACGACCACCCCGTACCGCCTCGCCGCCTCCTCGATCAGGATCTCGGTGTGCCGGGCACCGGTCAGGCGTGCCACGAGCTCGGCATCGGCCATCGTCCGGTCGACAACCGGGTGCCGCCCGATATCCCCGAGCCTCCCCCCCGAGAGGACCGCTACATCCTCTGCAAGTCCGAAACTCCGTGCAATCTCCCGGCCACGCTCAACGAGACGCACCTTCTCCTCGACCTTCCAGCCCTCATCGACCCCGACCGGGGCGAGGAGGAAGAGGCGCCCGTCTGCTGTCTCAAGGAGAGCGATCCGTTCCAGGTGGTCGACACCCATGGCCCGTTTAAGGGCCTTCAGGGTTGGAGAAGCGGGCAGATCGCCACGGACGGCGGCATCGATCCGGCCCTCAGCAAGAGCCTCGACGAGGGCCACCTCTGGCTTCTCCGCCTCGACAACAGTAGCCGCGCTCCCGAGTGATTCTGCGACCCCCGGGCGGGAAAAAAGAACGAGATCGACCTTCCCGCCGACCGCCCGGATGGTCGAGCTGATCCGCTCATCCGGAGATGCAACACCAAGCCCGACCCTTACCGGCATGCCTCTCCTTCGGCAAAGATCCGCATGATGCCGTTTCGATCCAGGTCAAAGACCTGTGTCTCCTGACCCAGGTACCTGACGGTCAGTTTCCGGCTCCCGTTCACCTCGCCGATGGGGGCCGCAGCCATCCCGACACCAGCAAACCGGCGGCAGACCTCCTCCACATTCTCCTTCTTCGCGGTCAGGATAAAACCCATACCGGGGTACATACGCACCCACTGCTCGAAGGGCAGGCGAAGCGTAGCGAGATCCGGCCTCGGTATCTCCTCAAGGTCGATCGCCGCTCCCTTCTCGCTCACCTCAAGGAGCATACCGAGGGTTCCGATGACCCCGGGGTTGCTGATATCCTTGCCCGCCGTCACCAGCCGATCCTTCCCGAGTTCCTCCATAACACGGATCTGGGCCCGCACCACATCGGCCGACTTCATCGTGACCGAATCCCAGTTAAAGCAACACGAAGGGTGAATCCGGCCGTCGAGATCGATCGCGGCGATGACCTGATCCCCCTCCTCCGCGGTATCAGAAAAGATTATCTGATCCATTCTGGCCGTCCCGAGGATCGCCACATCCACGACGTTATACGGTGTGCCCGGGTGCAGGTGCCCGCCCACAATCGGGACGCCGAACTGTGCGGATGCAGCGACCATACCCCGGGTCACCTCATCACGGATCTGGTCATCCGTGACCGAGAGGATATCAACCATCGCAACAGGTTTTCCGCCCATGGCAGCGATATCATGAATATTCACAAGTACGGCACAGTACCCCGCCCAGAACGGATCCGCCTCCATGAGTTTGCTCCAGATGCCATCTGCCGCAAGCAGCAACGCATCCTCCGCATTATGCCGGATGACGGCGGCGTCTTCACCGAACGAGGCGATGATCTCGGGACTATCGACCCAGAGGGACCGGACCATATCGCCGATCACCCTCTTCCGGGTAACGCCCTCGTATTCCCTGACGGCCTGTGCTACCGTATCTGTGGAGCAATCTCTCACCACAAGAACACCAACACGCCACTTTTCTTCATGGTATTCTGCCTCATCAGAGATAACATATATGATTCACCGGTATTATGCTCTCTGCTTCCGGAAGCGATCGCGGCGGCAGAAGAACGGTCCGGGAGGTGGCGGGACTGTGCGGAATGTCGCACATCCCCTCTCCTCTACCCGGGTTGTATTTTTGATGTTCCACGCCAAATAGATCGCTATGGACTGGGCCGAGAAGTACAGGCCGCAACACCTCCAGGATGTTGTGGGGAATGCCGCTGCTGTCAGGCAGTTATACGATTGGGCGCGGGATTGGTCGCGGGAGAAGAGGCCGCTGATCCTGTACGGGAAGCCCGGTATCGGAAAGACCTCGGCCGCCCACGCCCTCGCAAACGACATGAACTGGGAGGTGGTGGAACTCAACGCCTCCGACCAGCGGACCAGACCGGCCCTCGAGCGGGTGGCAGGTTCAAGTTCCATGACCGGTAGCCTCTCCGGTGCGAGCCACAAACTCATCCTGCTCGATGAAGCGGATAACCTGCACGGGCAGGCGGATCGCGGCGGGGCAAAAGCGATCGTTGAGATCATCGCTGCATCACAACAACCGATCATCCTGATAGCAAACGACTACTACGCCCTCTCAAAAGACCTCAAGGCGGCCACGGAGCCGGTGCAGTTCCGGGCGCTCCAGGCGCGCTCGATCGTCCCCCGCCTCCGCCACATCTGTGCCGCAGAGGGTGTCATGTGTGATCCCGCCGCGCTCGACGAGATCGCCGGCCGCGCCGGTGGTGATATGCGGGCTGCGGTGAACATGCTCTACGCTGCTGCTATCGGGAACGAGCGCCTGGAGATAGGTGACCTCAGAACCTCCGCAAAGGATGAACGGTCCACCATCTTCGAGCTCGTTGGCGGGGTTCTTTCGGGCAGGAGGGATGACGCCGAATTGCTTCGCATGGCCATGGAGGTTGAGGATACACCGGATACGATCGAGCAGTGGCTGGAGGGAAACCTCAGCCATCTACCCGATTTTGCATCGCAGGCGAGGGGTTACGCCTGCCTGTCGAGGGCGGATGAGTATATCGGCCGGACGTTCCGGCGGCAGTACTACACCCTCTGGCGGTACGCAAGCGCCATCATGCTCATCGGTGTCGCGGATGCGGCCGGCGGTCACGGCGTCCGTGGTCGCATCATGCCCCCGGCGCGCTGGCGAAAGATGGGGGCCTCAAAGAAGCAGAAGGCGGTCAGGGCCGGTCTCACCCGGAAACTCAGTGAGATGACGCATATACCGGAGAATGCCCTGCGCGAAGACTTCTTCACTGCGATCAGCATCCTCGTCGAGCAGGATCCGGAGGGGTATGTCCGCGCCTTCAACCTGGACGCCGACGAGCTCAATCTCTTCATCCTCGATAAAGCACGGGCTACGAAGATCGTTAAAGGTGTGGTAAAGGAGGAGAAGGCGAAGAAACTTTCCGGGCGAGTCAGGAAGACTAAAGAGATCGATCCGCCGGCAGAGACCGCTGAGAAAGGCCAGGATCTCCCCCCGGGCCAGGCGACGCTCTTTTAAGGGGTGCGGCGGTGGTAGCAGTGGAGGATCACCGATCCAGTATCCACGATCTCCCCGCCGTCTCCATATATCTCGCAACCCAGGTGGTAGATCAGCAGATCGCAATTGACCCGGGAAGCAAGCGCGATCAGGGATGGCACCATCTCCACACCGGGGCGCACGGCGTAGATCAGGTCAACCCCCGCATACAACCGGATATCGGGCTCGAAGATGTCATCAATCACCACGATAAGCCCCTCGTGTCCGATACCGGGCCGGATATCGGTGCAGAGGACAAGTGCGCCGGCGGCCGCGATCACCCGGGCGGCATCCGGGTTATCGCCGATACCCACCTCCACGACTCGCCGGTAGCGGGCGGTGATGTACTCCCCGATACTCCGTTCAATATGTTTATGGTGGCGCATTACCCAGAAATTAGGTAATGAGCATCAATATTCTTTGGGATCAGCAGGGGTTGGAAGGGATCGAGCTCCCGGTCGCCCGGATGGTCGAGATGATCCTCAGGCGAGAGGCCAGACTCATCGAATACCCGTTTCTCATCGATGGTTACGATAGGGGGCGCAACCAGCATGATGCTCAACAGATCCTGGATCGCATGCAGGATACCCTCACCCGCAGATACGAGATCGCCGGCCCCCTGCTACTCATCACGCCCCGCGATCTCTACATCAGGGGATGTGAATTCGTCTTCGGCCTCGCACGACCGGTGAGCAGTGTTGCAGTCGTCTCGACCGCCCGCCTCAAAAATGACTACTATGGTCGGGTGCCGGATGACGCCGACCTGATCGACCGGGTCGCGAAAGAGGGAGCCCATGAACTCGGGCACCTCCTCGGGCTTGAGCACTGCCGGGAACCCGAATGCGTCATGTTCCGGCCGCGGACGCTGGACGAGCTGGATCGGAAGAAAAAGATGCTCTGCCCGGCCTGCCGGGAGGCGCTGGGCGCGTGAGGTAGACCGACCGAACGCACGCATATTGCGGCAGGGTGCGGGTCGGTAAGGGATATCCGCACAGATCCGGGGCGCCGGGGTCATTTTGCTCCGCTCTTCACCCTGCGGGATACATACTTTTTTCACCCCAGGAGAGGGGAGATCCAGCCCATTCAACAGTTTTCAGGTCTGCCAGGAGATCTCCCGAGAGGTCAGCAAGGGAGGAACGCGCGGCCGGCGCCGGACGGGGTGGGGGAGGTTATGGGGTACCTCCCCGGGTGATACCCCCACGGTCCGGTGCATGGGATGACACCGGTGAAGGGCATAATCGGGGGTTCCCTCCCCTGACCCGCCTTTCCGGGAGCGCCATGGTGAAGTTTGTCATGATATCGATCTGCACGGTGCCCCCCGCCGAAGGGATCTCTTACCTGCACCCGGTCCTGAAGGGTGGTCAGGTTCATCGGTCGCGATCACAATTTCCCGGATCCGGGGAGATCGCGGCGGCAAACGGCGTCGTCGCGCTCCCTGTGACCGGGTAAGCCCGTTCATCGATCCGGGGCAGGTACCGCCCGGCGTCGACGCCGGCCAGTTCTCTGCCAGGTCAGTCGCCGCCCCCGATCCCGAAGCCTTCACGCGGGCACCGCCGGAAGGGGGGCGACTGCAAGGCCGATTCAAGCCTCGATGGGGAGGAAGGCGCGGGCAACACCGGCGTAACGGAGCGCTCCAACCCCGCCCATGAACCAACTCACAGCATCCCGATATCCTCGTACCAGAGGTCGGGGTGTGCCTCGATGAACTTTCCCATCATCTCCTTGCAGACGTCGAGGTCGAGATCGAGAACCTCGACCCCGTGAGATTCGAGGAATTCCCGCGCACCGGGAAAGTTCTCTGACTCTCCAGCTATGACCTTCTCGATCCCGAACTGGACGACCGCTCCTGCACAGAGGTAACAGGGCATCAGCGTGGAGTAGAGTGTGCACCCGGCGTAGCTCTGGATCCGCCCGGCGCTCCTCAGGCACACGATCTCGGCATGGAGCACGGGATCGTTGTCCTGGACGCGGCGATTCCGGCCCCGCCCGATGATCCGGCCGTCGCGCACCAGGACAGAACCGATGGGGATTCCGCCTTCCTGTAAGCCTGTTTCCGCCTCCTCAATGGCGCACATCATGAATAAGTCCATGAAAGATCGTCCGAAACTTTCAGTATATAAAATGATCGCAATGATCGGGTAAAATTGATTCCTGCTAATTACTCAATCCCGCTTAGAGGGGTGTGGTTCTGTCACTGTGCGGCCCGGCCCTGCGGGGCGCGGTCTTATGGAAAATGTGTGGTTGCCTCCCTTCGCGAGGCGGGGATAACCCGTCACACGCTTGGGATCTCGCGCTCGGTCCCGATATCATTGATCGCCTGCCGGGCTGCGGCCTTGACGTCCCGGTTGGTATCCCCGAGGAGGCGCACCAGCGGCTCCCGGGCCCTCGGGTTACCTATCCGCCCGAGCGCTCGTGCCGCCATCTTCCTGACACGGGGTTTTGGGTCATCGAACAATCGGATCAGCGGTTCGACTGCCCTGGGATCGCCGATATTTCCGAGCGCCCATGCCGCCCCCATCCTGACCCAGGAGTTCTCATCCTCCAGGGTCTGTATCAGGGGGAGCACAGGTTCTCGTCCATCGATGATTCCAAGAGATCTCGCTGCCTTCCATCGCACATCGACGTACTCATCATTCAGTGCCTGGATCAGTGGTTGCACCGCGCGGTGGTCTCCCATCTCCCCAAGAACTTCCGCAGCCCGCCACCGGTCATTGGAGTTCTCGGACTCAAGCATCGCCAGGTGCCTGTGAAGTTTCTGTTCCCAACCGGGATCGCCGATCTCCTGCCCCGGTACCGGCAAATCCTTCCCTGCCATAGGTCACCTCATGTTCGTTTTGAATCGCCTGGGTATAAGATTTTGCCCGGGGAGGTGTATTTTTCTATCTTCCCGGCTATCATCATACCATGGTGAATCCGACCGGTATACCAGAGGGGACAGTGTTCCCGCTGGAACTGGAGCGCCTCGGTATTGCATCCGGCGCGAAGATCGATATCAGGGAACTTGATGGGATGGGAAAGCGTCAAAAATTTCACGTTTATCTCTACTTCGAGGAATCTCTGGCGGTATCTTCCACACTTGAGGAGGATCTGCAGGAGTACAGGGGCATTCCCGACCTGGAGCGTCCGTTTGTCAGGCTCGATACGTTCCTCAAATTCGCCACTGAATCAAATCCACTCTTCACCCAGTGCCTGGATGAGCTCCCGCTGGTCGTCGAGGTCATCGCCTACGGGGAGATAGAGATGGGAGGGGGAAAGCTCATAGCCTATATCAAGGGATTGATGCCGTTCCTGGATGAGCTTGCGATAGATGAGGATACATTCTCCATGTCGTGATGCATAGCGCTGCCCGGACTCACCCGTGAGCACGGATCCATCCGGGGTTATTTTGGGTCGAAGAGTCTCTTGCGGGCACCAGACCGCCGCATGGTGCCCACAGAAGGCCTTCCTGGTATAGCCCCGCCTGCGGGGAGGGAAGGGGCGAGGGAGAATAGGAGAGCAGCGTTTTGGGCCGGCCTGCCGTCCACGTCCTTCCCGGGCTATCTCCACGAAATCCCCCGCTCCTGCGCGGGAACCCTAAAGAGGGACCGGTATGGTTCTCCTCGACGGGGAGGGAGTTCCCTCCCCGGCCCCTCCCCGGGTGATTTCCTTCACGGTCCGGTGCATGGGATGACGCCGGCGAAGGGCATAATCAGGGCCGGCACCCCGGGCAGGCCTTACCAGGGGATATCACCTGCACTGCCCCCGCTCACGCGTGCGGGGGAGGAGCGCGAAGCGCGGGCGGGGTGGGGGAGGGAGGAGAGCGGTGTATTCATGAGGTGCCGGCAAAACGCACATTCGGGGCCGGCACCCCGCCCACGTCCCTCCAGGGCTCTCACCACGAGAACTCCCGCTCCTGCGCGGGAGTCCTGTGGAAGGGCCAATACGGTTCTCTTCGACGGGGAGGGAGTTCCCTCCCCGGCCCCTCCCCGGGTGATTGCCACCACGGTCCGGCGCATGGGATGACGTCGGGGGAAGGGCATAATCGGGGCTGGCACCCCGGGCCGACCTTACCAGGGGATATCATCTGCACTGCTCCCGCCCCCCGGGCGGGGGAGGAGCGCGAAGCGCGGGTGGGGTAGGGGTGCATGAGAGCGGTGTATGGGTAGATGCCGGCAAATCGCACAATCAGGATTTTTTCCCCGGCTACGCCCTTCCCGGGCTCTCACCACGAGAACTCCCGCTCCTGCGCGGGAGCCCTGGGGAAGGGCCGGTATGGTTTTTGCCGACGGGGAGGGGGTTCCCTCCCCGACCCCTCCCCTGGTGATATCCCCACGGTCCGGTGCATAGGATGACACCGGGGAAGGGCAGAATCAAGGCAGGCACCCCGGGCCCGCCTTTCCGGGGCTATCACCTGCACTGCCCCCGCCCCCCGGGCGGGGGAGGAGCGCCGGAG
>Ga0265293_10002945_pt1 | contig 32711 bp, 31 predicted proteins | sample Munlanlewell138R_FD_192505 | JGI IMG/M metagenome (GOLD analysis project Ga0265293, IMG submission 192505) | Leachate microbial communities from a municipal landfill in Southern Ontario, Canada - Leachate well 138R | ecosystem: Engineered > Solid waste > Landfill > Unclassified | place: Canada... | reverse complement strand
CTGTCCCTGGTCGTGCTCGTGGTCTCCCTGGCATCGGCGGCCCTGGTGCTCTTCAATACGATCCGTATCGGCGTGTACGCCAGGAAGGACGAAATCGGCAAGATGCTCCTCGTCGGCGCCTCCCGGAGTTTTGTGATCTTCCCCTATGTACTGCAGGGAGTTTTTCTCGGAACCCTGGGCGCGGCACTCTCCGTCCTGATGCTATGGTTTTCCTACGGCATGGCCATAAACACTCTTGAAAGGTCTCTTCCCTTCCTCAGGCTGCTTACCGACAGGATCATCGTCCTCAGAGTCGGTGCCGTCCTGGTCCTGGCGGGCCTGTCCGCCGGTTGGATCTGCAGCTGGCTTGCCGCGTCCCGTTTTGTAAGACAAGCGTCCAGGTCGATCTAGGAATAGACTGGGGGTGTAGAGATCATGAGAGTTAAAGGATGGTCTTTTCCCGCGATACTTCTTCTGACTTTTTTGGTTTTTCCCCCAGCCGTGGCCCAGGGGGCCAACCTGCCCGATCTTGACTCGAGGATCAAGGACGAGCAGGGCCGCCTGGAAGCGATAGAAAAACAGATCTCCTTTCACCAGAAGCAGATCGGGGAGGCTCGCAAGAAGGAGCAGGGCCTGCTGGACGATCTGTCCAGGATCGACCAGAGCGTAACCCTTCTCAGGCAGAAGGTCGCCCTCCTTGACCTGCAACGGGAGAAGACGGAGCAGCGGATCAACGAACTGACTTCAGAGATCGAAAGCACCGAGGTAGACCTGGCCAGGACCAGGGGCTACCTCGCCAAGAGGTTCGAGGCGATCTACAAGTACGGCGGTGTAGCGGAATACAACCTCCTTCTCTCCTCGGGCAGTGCCCATGAGGCGCTCAACAACGCCTACCTCTTGACCAGGATGGCGCGCGAGGATGAACGAAGGATATTGTTCATGAAGGAGGAGAAGAAGAAGTTGGAATCCTCCAGGAAGGAGATGCTGGACCAGAAGGCCCTGCTGGTTAAGCAGAAGGGAAACCTGGAGAAAGACCAAAAGTCGCTGAAAAGCTCGGAATCGCAGAGAAAACAGTCCCTGGACGCCTTGACGAAGCAGAAGAACCTGCATCAGAAAGCAGCCCGGGAACTGGAAGAATCGCAGAAAGAACTCCAGGGCAAGATACGCGAACTGATGACCCAGAAAAGAAAGTCCCAGGAGTCCAGGGCCGGCGTTCCACCGGTATACCTGCCTTCGGGCGGGAAGCTTTCCTGGCCGGTCAGGGGCGAGATAAGCAGCCAATTCGGTACCAGGGTGCACCCCGTGTTCAAGACCAAAATAATGCATACCGGGCTTGATATACGGGCGCCGGCGGGCACCCCGGTCAAGGCCGCGGCCGCCGGAGAGGTGCTCTTTGCGGGTTGGCTTCGGGGTTACGGCCAGATCGTTATCCTCGATCATGGCAGGGACTTGTCCACCGTATACGCTCACCTTTCCCAGATCCGTGCCGGAGAGGGGAAGGTCGTCAAGGCAGGGGAGGTCATCGGCAACGTGGGGAACACGGGGGTGGCATCGGGTCCTCACCTCCACTTCGAGGTCAGGGTCAACGGGGAGGCCAAGAATCCTGTATCCTTTCTTGGTAGGTAGTGTAACCTGAAGGGTGGAATCGGAGCATGTTTCGTCGGGCAAGGTATATTTTAATCGGAGCCGTTGTTGGCGCTCTTCTCGTGGGAGGAGTGCTGTCGGCCGTCGCCTTCAACGAGATGGATCTCTTCAAGTCCGCTCCCTTCAGCTTCCAGAACCTGTGGCTCATGAAGCAGGCCCGCGTCATCCTCGAGACCTACCATGTCGACGGTGATGAGAAAGTCTCCGAGGAGGATCTCCTCCACGGCGCCATCAAGGGCATGGTCTCAGCATTGGGGGATCCTTATACCCGTTTCGTGGACCCCGAGGAACTCAAGGAAGAGGAGATAGAGCTCCAGGGAGAGTACGGCGGACTGGGCATCTACATCGGCCAGCGCGACGGCAAAACCCTTGTCGTGAGCCCCATCGAGGATACGCCGGCCGACAGGGTCGGGCTCAAACCCAAGGACCAGATCGTCAAGATCGACGATGAGGTGATCCTGGGATGGTCCCAGAACGAAGTCGTCCACGCCCTCAGGGGGGAACCGGGGACGAAGGTCGTCATCTGGATCAGGCGCGAGACCGAGGAGGAATTGCTGAAGTTCGAGATAGAAAGGGAGAATATAAAGATCCAGACAGTCAAGTCGGAATTGTTGCAGGGCAAGATCGGGCTGGTGAGGATAACCCAGTTCAACCTCAAGACCCTTCCCGATTTTCGGAAGGCCCTTCGTGAACTCACCGACCAGGGAGCCGGGAGCATACTGATTGACCTGAGGAACAACCCCGGCGGCCTTCTGAACAGCTGCGTGGAGATAGCGGACCTCCTGCTCAACGACGGCGTCATCGTCAGCACCCGGGGACGTTTCGACCGGGCCAACGAGGTCTTCTACGCCAGGGAAGGGACCATCACCGACCTCCCCATGGCCGTGCTGATCAACGAGGGCAGCGCCAGCGCCTCCGAGATACTCGCCGGGGCGCTCAAGGATCATGGAAGAGCCGTGATCGTGGGGAAACAGTCCTTCGGGAAGGGGTCGGTGCAGACCCTCTTCAACCTTTCCGATTCGTCGGGTGTCTTTGTCACCATAGCGAAATACTACACGCCCGCCGGTACCGTGATCGATAAGGTCGGTCTTTCGCCCGACATCGAGGTGGAGGGCGAGTTCGTAAAGGATAGGGAGAGCGACGCTCAACTGAAAAGAGCGATAGAGGAACTCAAGGGCATGGAAGATGGGACGAAAGAAGAGAGCCGCACGTAGACTCCTTCTCAGCGCCGCCCTTTGCGTTTTGGTCTTTTCGGGGGCGTCCAGGTGCTTTGGTGGATTTGTTCAGCCCGCCGTTGTCGCTGTAATCGTGGACGACCTCGGTTTTTCCCTGGACGCGGCGAAGCGGCTTGCATCGATTCCCACACCCCTCACGTGGGCGATCATACCCTACCAGCGTTTCAGCCAGGCAACGGCAGGCATGGCCAGGGATCTTGGCATCCCCTTCATTGTCCACCTTCCGATGGAGGCCAAGAGCAACCCCGGCGACCCCAAGGCCCTGGTGAGGGCGGGAATGGATCCCGGCATGGTCAGGTTGTCCGTGAGGAATGCCCTCTGGTCGCTGCCGGGCGCGACCGGTTTGAACAATCACCAGGGTTCCAGGGCGACGGAGGATCCCGCGGCCATGGAAGGGGTCATGCTAGAACTGAAGGCCGAGGGGCTTTTTTTTGTCGACAGCAGGACCTCGGGAGGGTCGGTGGCTTACCCTGTCGCGTTAAAAAAGGGCCTTCCGGCCGCTTTGAACCGATTTTTCCTGGACCATTACGACGAAGAAGATTTTTTTCGTGATCAATTCCGCAAAGTCTTTGCCCTGGCCAGGAAGAAGGGGGGCGCAGTGGCGATATGCCATGCCAGGCCGGGGACATTGAATTTTCTGCCGAAGCTGCGCGAAATAACCCCTGAGGATGTAGAATTCGTGACTGTGCCTGATTACCTGGCTCGAAAAAGTATGGACGGCTGGGAGGAGTGACCCTGTGAAAGGTCGAGTGGAGATAATAGTTGGTACCCAATGGGGTGACGAAGGAAAGGGAAGGGTCGTCGACGCGATGGCCAACAACGTGGATGTGGTAGCTCGTTATCAGGGCGGAGCCAACGCGGGGCATACGGTAATGGTTGAAGGGGAAAAATATATTTTCCACCTCCTTCCCTCGGGTATGCTTTATTCCGGAAAGATCTGCGTCATCGGCAATGGCGTGGTGATAGACTCGCAGCAGCTCCTGGACGAGCTCGGTGACCTGCAGGAAAGGGGCAAGGACAGGGCGCGGTTGGTGATAAGCGGGGCAGCCCATGTAGTCATGCCCTATCACAAGATGCTGGACCGCATGGAGGAACGGCTGAGAGGGAGCAGGAAGAAGATCGGCACCACCCACAGGGGTATAGGGCCTTGTTACATGGATAAGGTCAATCGTTGCGGCATAAGGATTGAGGACCTGCTGTGCGAGGACGCGCTGAGGGAGAAGCTCTCCTTCAACCTGGAGATAAAGAACAAGTACCTCACCAGGATTTATGGCGAGGCCCCGCTGGCCTTCGGTGAGATCTTCGAGCAGGCCCGGTCGTGGGGGGAGAGGCTGGGACCCTACGTGGGCAATGCCTCCATGACCATCTTCGAGGCCCTGGAGAGGGGCAGCAACGTGCTCTTAGAGGGCGCCCAGGGGACGCTCCTGGACCTGGATCATGGAACCTATCCTTTTGTCACCAGTTCCAGCCCCGTGGCCGGGGGGGCCTGCGTGGGAGTCGGGTTGGGTCCTTCCCTGGTGGGGCGTGTCACCGGTGTCGTCAAGGCCTACAACACCCGGGTGGGCGAGGGTCCCTTTCCCACGGAACTTAGGGAGGAACTGGGGGACACCCTGCGCGAAAGGGGCAGCGAATTCGGCGCCACCACTGGGCGGCCAAGACGCTGTGGCTGGCTGGACCTGGTTGCCCTCAAGTACGCCGTCAGGATAAACGGCATCCATGCCCTGGCCCTTACGAAACTGGACGTCCTGTCCGGATTCGACACCATACCCGTCTGCACCGGTTACAGGTCCGACGAGGGGGAAGACCTGCCCTACAACGGTAATTCGGCTTTTCTCGATTCGGTCGAACCGGTCTACCGGAACATGGACGGCTGGAAAATGGATCTTGGGACGTGCCGCGCTTTTGAGGACCTGCCCAGGGCAGCAAGGGATTATATCCGTTTCATCGAGGAGCAGACCGGCATCCCCATTGTGCTGGTGGGGGTTGGGCCGAACAGGGATCAGACCATCGTGATGGGCCTGTGAGTTTTTTGTCGATGACCGGTGGGCCGCCTTCTCATAAAAAATCCTCCCTTACATTGCAGGGGAGAAAGCTGAAAAACTGATGAAAGGAACGACCTTCGGTGAACTCTTCCCTGCGAAGGGGCGGGCGAAGATTACCAGTGGTGGGCGACACAGGGTTCGAACCTGTGACCTCTTCCGTGTGAGGGAAGCGCTCTTCCGCTGAGCTAGTCGCCCGAAAGCCACGGGTCATTATATCCGCAAGGGGAATATATTTGCAAGGGACGAAGGGCAGGGCATTGGTCGCCGGGCGGCGATATTGATCGATCCCGTCTCCGGCAATGGGCGACCTGCTGGTTTTCGCCGGTTATGATCATCCCAGCGGGCCCTGCTTTTCAAGGCTGGGCCCGGGCTGCTTTTCTCGCGGTGGGATGGGGTTGTTGAAGAGGCAGGATAGGTTTTTCGCGTCACGAATTCGACATGAAAAAAGAAGGGGGCTCCGGAATCACCGCCCCCTTCTTTTGTTTTGAGGAAGGACCTGCGCCTTGCCTTCAATCTCCCATCTTGGGGACGCTGAAGCTCTTGCTACCCCAGGACTTGCCCTTGACGGACTCACCCTCGATAAGTTGAACAAAGCGGTTGAAGCATTTTGGGCACTTAAGACCCGCGGAAAGGTCCTCCACTTCGAATTCATGGCGGCAGTGGAGACATCTGTACTTTCTCACTTGCCTGCACCTCCCTGCGTCATCGTAAGCGTAACCTGGTTCGCTACAATATTATAACCGGGGCCCGGGTTGTAGACAAGGCAAGAAGGGTGAGATCGGTCAATCCTCAAAGGAGTCCGAAGGTCGACGCCAGCGAGAAGTAGGCGCCGATGAGGATCAGGATCACCCCCGAAGCCGCCTGGATGATCTTCTGCAGGTTGTAGACGGCGCCCATGCTCCTTGATACAGCCCTTGCTCCCATGGAAAAGATGATCGAAAGGATCGTCACCGGAAGGCCGCTCCCGAGACCGAAAAGGGCGGGGAGCAGTACCCGGGAACCCGCCTCCGTGGCCAGCGGGATGAGCCCGCCGAAGAAAAGAGCCGCCGAGACGGGGCAAAGGGCGAGGCCGAAGAGGACGCCCATGAGGAAAGACCCGGTCATTCCCCGAAAAAGGGTTCCGGAGGATACCCTTTCGGTGATGGGCTTTCTTCCCCGCACCTCGAGCAGGTCCAGCACGAAGACGCCCACGATGAGGAGTATGGGCCCGATGAGCCTGTTCATGTGGCGCTGCATGAACAGGGATGCTTCGGGGATGGCCATGAGCCCCGATATCACGACCACTCCGGCCGCGGCGAAGGTCACCGTGCGTCCGGCGGAGTAGAGGCTTCCCGACAGGAGCGCCTTGCGGGGTGAAAGCCCCTCCTTCTGGATGAAGGAGAAGGCCGCCAAGTTGGCAGCAAGGGGGCAGGGGCTCACCGAAGCCAGCACACCCAGCCATAGGGCGGAAAGAGCCGTCAGTATGCTCATTGGGTCTCACCCTTCGATGTGAAGGAGTCTATCTCCCGAAGCATGTAGCCCCTGAAAGCCTCCAGGTCTCCGGCCAGGTCCCAGACGCCGGTCAGGTTTTCCCATCGGTATATCTTGCCTTCCGACTCCTGGGCTAGGACGACGGAGGTGGAGAAGAGTCCCAGTTCCAGGACATACCTTTCGTTCCCCTTTTCCTCCACGTTGACATCCCGAAAGGAAAAGGGCGACATCTTTTCGGGGTCGGATTTCAACAGGTCCAACGTCATACCCCTGATTTTGTCACACACGGAACAGGGGGTGTTCCCCTCGAAGAAATAAATGACCAGTTCCGTGGGGCCGTCGAGTGATACGGCCTCGCCGGCGGTGACGGCCTCACCGCCGCCATTGCCGTCGCATGCGAGGTCGCCGTAAATATCAAAACTTGCGCGAGCCAGGCCCGCGAAGGCCAGGGAAAGTACCAGGTAGCCGGCAATTTTTTTGTAGTTCATGGTCCCTCCAGGTTTGGACGAAAGGGTGATGTCCACTTGCGATAAATATACCATGAAGGGTATAATTATCGCAAGAGCCAGGCTGTTAGCGCGCATAGGGGAGGTCACTTTTGATGAAAAATGATGGAAACGACGAGAAGAACAATAAGAACGGAAAAGAAAAGACTACCCTGAGAATAACCGGGATGACCTGCGCGGCCTGCTCCGGCGCCGTTGAAAGGTCACTGCGAAAGGTGGAGGGGGTCGACTTCGCGGCGGTCAATCTCGCGACGGAGACCGCCCTTGTCGTGCACGACGAGAAGGTGGCCCGGGAAGATCTGCAAAAAGCGGTCGAAAGGGTGGGCTATGGCACCTCCGATGAACCGCCCGAGGAGATCGACAGGATCAGGTATCTCAGTTCAAGGAGGAACCTGCTCCAGGCCCTGGCGGTGACCGTCCCCCTGATGGTCCTGATGCTCTTTCACATGGCTGGATTCCACCTGCCCTGGTTCTCCGCTCTTGAACTGGTCGCGGCCGGTTTCGTCGTCTTCTACGTGGGGAGGGGTAGCATAAAGGGAGCTTGGATAGCCGTGACCCACTTCCATACGAACATGGATACCCTCATCTCGCTGGGTGCGGCTTCCGCGTGGGCCACGACGCTACTGCACATCCTGGGGGTTCCCATCGTCTCCTTCGGAAGCATCGGCGCTATGATCGTCGCCCTCCATATTTCGGGAAGGTTCATCGAATCCTCCCTCAGGGACAAGGCGGCCAAGGAGATCAAGAATCTCCTCAAATTGAGGGCCGTCGAAGCGAGGGCCCTCATCGATGGCAAGGAGGTACGGGTACCCATTGAAGCCGTCACGAAAGGGATGACCATCAAGGTAGGGCCCGGCGATAGGGTGCCCGTCGATGGCGAGATCCTCTCGGGGCGCTCCTCCGTGGACGAATCGATGATCACCGGTGAACCCATCCCCGTCCTGAAGGAAAAGGGGGCATCCGTCACTGGAGGGTCCTCAAACCTGACGGGCGAGATGATCATCACCGTGACCAGAACTGGGGAGGATACATTTCTTTCGAAAATGGTTTCCCTCGTCCAGGAGGCCCAGGGTTCCAAGATACCGATCCAGGCGTTGGCCGATGCAGTCACGAGGGTGTTCGTCCCCGTCGTGACTCTTCTTGCCCTATCCGCCGGGGTCCTGTGGTTTCTTTACTTCGATCAGTTCTACCCCTTCGTGTCTTCGGCCAGGGTTTACCTGCCCTGGGTCCTGGAGACGGAAAGCAGGCTCTCCTTTGCGGTCTTCGTCTTCGTGGCCACCATGGTCATAGCCTGTCCCTGCGCGCTGGGCCTGGCGACGCCGATGGCGCTCGTGGCAGGGACGGGCCTCGCGACGAGGCGGGGCCTGCTGATCAGGAACGCCGAGGCTATCCAGACGACCAAGGACATCGGCGTTGTGCTGATGGACAAGACGGGTACCCTGACGGAGGGGAACCCGTCGGTCACCTTTCATAACCTGTCCCCCGACGACCTCGCCGCCGCCGCAGCGATCGAGAAAAGTTCGGGTCACCCGCTGGCCAAGGCGATTACGGCTTCCGCCGGCGAAGGCCTCCCTTCCGTGGAAAATGTCGAAGAGATCGCCGGCAAGGGGGTCACCGGGGTGGTCAAGGGCATCAGGTACGAGGTAGGCAAACCGGCCTCCTATGATGCCTATTCCGGGTACCTCGAAGCCGGCAAGACCGTGGTGGAGGTCGATAGGGAAGGGGTCAGTGCGGGTTTCTTCGCCATTGAGGACAGGATCAGGGATGATTCATCTTCCGCCGTGGAGGGAATGAAGGCCCTGGGGCTCCTGCCTGTCATGGTGACCGGCGACAACGAGGTCACCGCGAGGGCGGTGGCCCGACAGGTGGGTATCACCGAAGTCCTTTCCGGTGTGAGGCCCGAGGATAAACTTGACATCGTCAGGACCTACCAGGCGGAGGGGAAAAAAGTGCTCATGATTGGGGACGGCATCAACGACGCGGCGGCTCTCAAGGGAGCGGATATCGGGATGGCCATCGGGTCCGGTATGGATCTCGCGATCGACAGCGCCGACATAGTGGTCATGAGCGGCGGCATATCGAAGGCCCTGGAGAGCATCAGGATATCGGAACGGACCTTCAAGGTGATAACCAGGAACCTTTTCTGGGCTTTCCTGTACAATATCATAGCCATACCGGTGGCCATGGCCGGGATTCTCCACCCCGCCATCGCCGAAACCGCCATGGCCTTCAGTTCGATATCGGTGGTGTTGAATTCACTGACCATAAGGAAGGGGGAAATCTGAATGAGCAAGGAGTATTCCTACAGGGTACCGGATATGTCGTGCGGTCACTGCGTCAAGAGGATAACCGGGGTCCTGGAGTCGATGGGAGTTAGCGACTTCAGGGTTTCCCTCGAGGAGAAGAAGATATTCGCAGGCCTGCCTCTCGAAGAAAAGGTCGTCCAGGCCCTTGAAGAAGCAGGATATCCCGTGACACTCGAAAACTGAACAGGACGTGTCCTGCTTATAACGTAAGGCCAATCAACAGGATGGGTTTTGCCCCCTCCTGGAGCAGGGAGGAGATAGGATGTTTCAATTTCCCTCGAAAGGAAACAGCGACCTATCACTGGTTTTGTGCGGCGCGGCAGGCCAGGGTGTTCAGACACTGGAGGAGGTCCTGGTCGATTCATTCAGAAAGGCCGGTTACCATGTATTCGCGAGCAGGGAGTATATGTCCAGGGTCAGGGGTGGAAGCAACTCCACGGAGATACGGATCTCTTCCGGGAGGGTGAGGGCTCTTGTCGACAGGATTGACATATTGCTCCCCCTGAACGGCGGCATTAGGGCGAATATCAGGAAACGCATCTCTCCGGGGACGCTCATCCTGGGAGATGCCGGGGAGATCAAGGATGAACTGGCCGACACGGAAGGTACTTTTTTAAACGTGCCGTTGATGGAGAAGGGCCAAGAGGCAGGAGGCCCTGTCTATACCGGGATCGTGGCGGCGGGGCTCCTCGCGGGACTTCTTGGGGTCCCCTCGGAAATACCCGCAGGACTGTTGAGGGACAGGTTTCTTGCAAAGTCAGAAAAGATTGTGAACAATAACTTGTCGGCTTTGGAAAAGGGCATGGATCTCTTCAGAGAGTTGAAAACGTTGAAAAGTGCTTCTGTCGACATCTCCAGGAAGAAAGAGGCCGTCGGGGAGATGATGATGAATGGGTCGGACGCGGTTTCCCTGGGAGCCCTGGCCGGGGGCTGCGATTTCATATCGTCCTACCCGATGTCCCCGGCCACGGGAGTGCTGACCTACCTGGCTAGGCACGCGAGGACTCATGCCGTGGCCGTGGAGCAGGCGGAGGATGAGATAGCCGCCATAAACATGGCCCTGGGCGCTGCCTACGGGGGCGCTAGGAGTATGGTGAGCACCTCCGGGGGTGGTCTTTCACTGATGGGAGAAGGGGTCAGCCTGGCCGGTATAACGGAACTGCCCATCGTTCTCCACATAGGACAGCGGCCCGGCCCCGCCACGGGCATGGCCACGAGGACCGAACAGGGCGACCTGAACCTGGCCATTTACAGTGGTCATGGCGACGTTCCCCGGGCTGTCTTCGCCCCGGGAAGCCTGGAAAAGGCCTTCCGCCTGACCTTTAAAGCCTTCAACCTGGCCGATGAATTCCAGATCCCCGTATTCATCCTGACGGACCAGTACTTCCTGAACTCCTTCTACAACGTGCCGGTCTTTGACACCAGCGGCCTGAAGGCTCAAAGGTTCCTCGTAGAGTCGGATACCGGCTACCGGCGGTACGAGGTCACCGAAAGCGGCGTCTCCCCCAGGAGCGTCCCCGGTTTTGGCAAGGGGATCGTGGGAACGGATAGCCACGAACACGACGAGGTCGGTCACGTCCAGGAGGATTTCGAACTCCGCCGTCGCATGGTGGACAAGCGTCTGCGGAAAAGAAAGGGCATCGCAGAGAGGGTTATCGAGCCCACGATGAGCGGCCCCAATGACTACCGAAACCTGGTGGTGACCTGGGGTTCCCTGTACCATATCGTCGAGGAGGCCCTGGAGAAGGCGGGCCTGGAGGAAACGGCCCATCTCCATTTTGACCAGGTGTTTCCCCTTCACCGGGGAACCCGGCTTTACCTGGAGAAGGCCAGGAGGGTTGTAGCCATCGAGGGGAATGCCACCGGGCAGTTCGCTGATCTCATAAGGAAAGAGACGGGATTCCTCATTGAGGATCGCATCCTTTGGTACAGCGGGTTGCAGGTCCCCGTCGAGACCGTGGTCGAGAAGCTCCTCGAGTTGCTGAGTTAGGAGGTATTTAAGATGGATCACAGGATTTACGACCTGGAGGGGATTGACAACCAGTGGTGCCCCGGGTGCGGCGATTTCCAGATCCTTGAGGCCCTGAAGAAAGCCCTTGCCGGTCTTGATCTTCCCCCTGAAAAGGTAGTCCTCTTTTCAGGCATAGGCCAGGCAGCCAAGACACCCCATTTCATGAAGGGCAATTTCTTCAACGGGCTGCACGGCCGTTCGATCTCCAACGCCACGGGAATGAAGGTCGCGAACAGGGCCCTGACCGTGATCGCCATCGGAGGTGACGGGGATATGTATGGCGAGGGGGGGAATCACTTCATCCATACCATACGCCGAAACCCCGATATCACGAACATAGCGCATAACAACATGGTCTACGGCCTTACCAAGGGGCAGGCCTCCCCGACCAGCGCCGTGGGTTTCAAGACGCCCGTCCAGGTGGACGGGGTGTTTTCCGAACCCTTCAACCCCGTGGCGGTCGCGGTAGCCCTGGGCGCCTCCTTCGTCGCCAGGGCTTATTCGGCCAACATTGACCAGACGGTGGAGATCATAAAAAAGGCTATCCTCCACAAGGGTTACTCGCTGGTGGACATTTTCCAGCCCTGCGTGACCTTCAACAAGGTCAACACCTACGCCTGGTTCGGGGCGAACACCTTTGATCTCCCGGAAGATCACGATCCTTCCGACCGGATGGCCGCCCTGGAGCGAGCCCTGGAGGGACCGCCCTATCCCCTGGGAGTTTTATACAAGATCGAGGGGAAACCCACTTTTGAGGATTCCATGGGGTGTTATTTCGGGGACGACACACCTCTTTATCGGAGGGACTATGAGCCGGATAGGATCAAGGACCTCCTGGCCTCGTTCCGGTAGTCCCCGAATGCGCGGGGTTTTCCGGCCGGCGGCAAATTCATTTCCAGTCCAGGCAGAGGATGCGTTTCCAGGTGAAGTTCTGGATCACTTCCGTGGAAGGTTTTCCTCCCCTTGAAAGGATTTCGTAATCCTCGAGGAGCCTCGAGTAGGCTTCCCGGCGCTCGGCAACCTGTTCGGCGTCCCTGATGGTCGCCGTGATAATGTAAAGTTGGCGGTAAACTTCCGGCACGGGAAGGAAGTTCGGGCCTTCGGGTGTAAGGGCGATGGTGTATACGAAGGTGAGCGTCCTGTTGCCCCCGAACTGGGGGAGGTCGCCGTAAGCGGGTAGGTTGGGCGAGACAAAGAGCGCGGTGCCCCTCGGGGCATAGACCTTCAGGGGAATCGTGTCCCAGTAGGTCTGGCCCAGGGGACTGATGATGACCCAGGCCCTGGGGATGTGCGTGGTTAGCCCGATCCAAAGGTATATCCCCCTTGAGCGGTCACCGGGCCTCGTGAAGGTGATCGTCCAGAGAAGGTCCTTCCTGAGATCCCCGTCGGCGTAGGGTTCGGTGCGGTTCTCCCCGGCGTAGACGTAACCCTCCAGGGGGAGGATCTTCTGTATCCCTGCGGGGGACCGAAGCAGCGCCGAGGATATGACACCCTCGTTGGTCTCCAGGACCAGGCTCACGGGATGCCCCGGGACAGAGAGTATTTTAAGGTGCTGTGCGGCGGCCGGAGAAGAAGGGTATGAAATATAAAGCGTCAACGCGATGAAAATCGCCAGGAACCTGGCTCGGGGTACTCCTCCCGGTTTACAGGGGTACAAAAGCATCACTCCTCGAAAAACGTGAAGATCTAAAGGGCCGTGATCCTGAGCAGGTCTTCGCCCGGTACCTCACGGACCAGTTCGCTCACCTTCCGTTGGAGAAGGGGGTGGACCCAGTCGGTTGCCACCTGGTTGAGTGGCACCAGGACAAAGGACCGGTTGTGCATCTTGGGGTGAGGCAGGACGAGGTCAGGTTCATTGACGGTAAGTCCATCCAGGAAGAGCAGGTCCAGGTCAATTTCTCTCGGTCCCCACCGAAATCTCGAAACCCGCCCCAGCCTGTTCTCGATCTCCTTCAACTTGGAAAACAGTTCCCTGGGCGAGTCGGAGGTTTCGGCCAGCAGACAGGCGTTGAGGAACCAGGGCTGCTCCTTCACGCCCCAGGGAGCCGTCTCGAAAATATCGCTGGTCGCGATGATCGGGATGTCCATGCACCTTATCATCTGCGACGCCTGGCGGATGTAGCCCAGCCTGTCGCCCACGTTGCTTCCGAGGGATATACCGGCCAGCATTAGATTTCCGCCTCCCTCAAGGCCTGGATCATCCTGACGGCTCTCCTGTTTTCCGCCACATCGTGCACCCTGACCAGGGGGATCTCCTTCAGAGCGCAGAAGGCCGAAAGCGCGAGGGTCCCGGCGAGCCTGTCGGCGGGGTCGTCCAGGTCCAGGACTTTCCCGATGGTGCTCTTGCGGGAATGGCCAACGAGCAAAGGTCTGGCCAGGGTTTTGAAGGAGACCACACCCTTGAGTATCTGCAGGTTCTGGCTGACGTTCTTGGAAAAGCCCATGCCAGGGTCCAGAATGACTTGGTTCCGGTTCACGCCGGCTTTCTCGGCCTCATCCAATCGCCGGGAAAAAAAGGATATTATTTCGCCGATTATATCCCCGTAGGTCACTGGGAGGTGCATCCCCCCGGGGACGTCCCTGGCATGCATGATGATGACGGGGTTACCGCTTTTTGCCAGCAGGGGAAACATCCCTTCGTCGAAGACTCCCCCCGAAATGTCGTTGATGATATCGGCCCCGGAATCAATGGCGGCCCTGGCGGTTTCCGCCCGGAAGGTATCGGCGGAGAGCAAGACATGCGGCAACTCCTTCCTGACTGCCTCTATGGCCGGGATCAGCCGGGAGGCCTCCTCTTCCTGGCCAAGAGGTCTTGAGCCCGGCCGCGTCGACTCCGCCCCGATATCGATGATATCGGATCCCTCCTCGTGCATTTGGAGAGCGGCGTCGACGCAACCGCTGGTTCCCTCGACCCTGCTCCCGGGGTAAAAAGAATCGGCGGTGATGTTTATAGCACCCATGACCTTTGTGGCTTCGCCCAACTCAAGGTCGGCCCGGCCCGGGATCTTCAGATTCCATCTCGTGACGTCCAGAGAGGATAAGGCCTTAGCGAGGTCCTCCCTTACCACGTCCAGACCCCAATAAGGCATGGATCTCAGCTTGACCGAAAGGTCCTCCAGGGTCTTGCCGGTGCCCAGGAGCACCACGTTGGATCTAGGTATCGATCCTGCAATCGCGCCCCTATGGACGATGGCGTCGCCACCCCGGGAGAGCAGCTCCTGCTTCAGGGCGTTGGCCGCCCTGAAGTCGACCTCCGGGATGTAAAAGGCCAGCATTCGGCTCTTTCGCTCGAAAAAGTAGAAGCTACGCTCGTCAGCCTCGGTGGCGAGGATCAGGTTGGCCAGGTCATTCTTGTTCTCGATCTCTACCCGGTAAAGTCCCATTTTGGCAGGCCTCCCGTTGGGAATGGGCTATTGTCCTCATTTCAGACCCATTCGCTGATGAATTGTTCTAGGTGGCATGTTTGATTCAGCGAGGCCAGGCAATAGCCCCTGTCTTTTTCGTGTTTAAGGATCGAAAAGGAGGCTGTGTCGAGGTGGACCTTCCAGAAGTAGGGGTCCCCTATGTCCAGTACCTCTGCCAGCAGCGGTTTGAGCACCGCCCGGTGAGACACTATCGCCAAGGTCCCTCCCGCATGGCCCTTTACGAGGGCATCCAGGTTCGCGAAGGCCCTTCTCCTGACGTCGCCGAGAGATTCGCCGCCGGCGATGTGGAGCCTTTCGGGATGGGAGAGCCAGAGCTTCCATTCTTCCGGGTATTCCTGCTCGATGTCCGACTTCTTCCTGTTCTCCCACCGGCCCAGGGCGATGTTGATAAAACCCTGCCTGAGAGCCAGTTCGGCCCCGCACCCTTCGGATATGATCCTCGCCGTCTCCTCCGCTCGGACGAGCGGGCTCGAATATATAATGGAAGGGGTCATGGGCTTTATCGCTTCCGCCAGGGATCTGGCCTGCTTTCTCCCCGCCTCGTTGAGCGGGAAGTCCGTCCTTCCTCTGAACAGACCTTCCCTGTTGCCCTCACACTCGCCATGCCTTATCAGTATCACCGTCGTCATGTTTTTCTCGTTCAAAGGAGAGGACCTCCCGCGGAGAGGATTGTTTACCAAGGCCTATTCTAGGTCAATAGGGGCGCAATAGGGGATATACAAGTTTCTGACCAGTGTTGACAATAGACGATGGCATTGCTAATCTACCCTTCGGACGGATGACCCTTAGCACTCTTAGAACGGGAGTGCTAATAAAAAGTGATAGGGAGTTGCTACGGCAGTGTTAAACGAAAGATATCTAGAAGTGGTCCTCGCGGTGGTTTACGAATACATAAAGACCGGCGAGCCCGTGGGGTCTCGCACCATAGCCAGGAAATTTCTGAAGGATCGCAGTGCCGCGACCATCAGGAACGAAATGGCCGACCTGGAGGAGTCGGAGTATCTTTACCAACCACACACCTCCGCCGGCAGGGTACCCACGCCGAAGGCGTACCGGGTCTACGTGGACGCCATCCTTAGGCGACAGAGGACCTTCCCCTCCGAAAGCGAGGCATGGATAAAGGAGCTCCGAGAACGAAGAAAAGACGTGGAGGAAGCCCTAATCTACGCCACAAGGCTCCTGGGAAGGATCACCAGTTATATAGGCTTGGCCGCCCTCGGACCAGCCCAGGAACCGGTCCTCGAGAGGGCGGAGTTTCTCAGGATGGGGCACAGCACGGTTCTGATACTGCTTGTGCTCCAGGGAGGGCTTATCCACCACAAGATCTCCACCTTGCCCTGTGATATGACCCAGGAAGCCCTCGATGAGCTTTCACGGCGGGTTTCCACCGTGGCCGTCGGCAGGTCCTGGGGGGAGGTCAGGGGGACACTTCAGACCTACGTGGAAGACGCCCTGGAGCGTTACGCCGAGAGTTGCCGGATGGCCCTGAAGGAGATGGACGGCTTGCTCCTGGAGCAGCCCTTCCAGTTTTTCACCGGGGGCACCCATAATGTCCTGGGTCTCCCCGATTTCAACGACCTTGGCCGTTTACAGACCATAATGGCGCTCCTGGAAGAGGATGAATCCATTGGAATGCTCGTCCGCAACTGTTCGATCGAGAGGGGTCTCCGCGTGACCATAGGGGATGAAAATCCCGAACTGAAGATGCCCGACTGTTCCATACTGATGGCCTCCACGATTGCCGGCGGCTGGAAAGCCGTGGTCGGCCTCATCGGGCCGACGAGGATGGATTACGAAAGATCCATTTCGGTCCTCGAAGGCGTACTCGGTACCATTGCCGAGAGGGGCGAGAACGACAAGGAGGTCCACCGATGACCAGACCTGGAAGGAAAAAACCGCTCGGGTCCCCTGAATATGATTCCCGGGGCGACGGCGGTGTAGAGAACGGACCTGAAGCCCCGCTCGAGGAAGAACCTCGCGGGGAAGGGTCTGCCGATAATGATGAACTGCTTTCTGAACTCGGGTCGGCCAAGGCCCTCGTAGAACGGCTCAGCGAGGAAAACAAGGCCCTCGGCGATGCCATTGCGAGAGCCAGGGCGGATTTCTTTAACTACCGACAGCGGGTCGAGCGCGAACAGGAGAGGCTCAGATCAATGGCGGGAGAAGATGCCGCCGCCGCCCTGATCCCTGTCCTTGACAACCTGGACAGGGCGCTTTCCGCCAACCGATCCGACCTCGAATCCTACGTCAAGGGTGTGGGTATGGTCCGAGACCAATTCTTTTCGGTCCTGGAAGACCTGGGTGTTTCCGCCATCGAAACGGTGGGGAAGCCTTTCGATCCGTCCGCCCATGAGGCTGTAGCGGTGGAAGAAGCGGGGGAAGGGGTCGAGGATGGGATCATCACCGAAGAGCTCCAGACGGGGTATACCATCTCCGGCAAGGTGCTGAGGGCCGCCCGGGTCAAGGTGGCCAGGGCCCCGTCCTGAGGCGCCGCTGCTGGGGATATTAGATTTTTTAAACCATGCGGGGTGAATGTTGAATGGGAAAGGTAATAGGTATCGATTTTGGAACGACCAACAGCTGCGTGGCCGTCAAGGAGGGCGACCACATAACCGTCATAACCAGCGCCGAGGGTTCCAGGACCACGCCCTCCGTGGTGGCCTTCACGAAGGACAAGGATAGGCTCGTCGGACAGTTGGCGAAGAGGCAGGCCATCGTCAACCCTGAGAGGACCATTTCTTCAATAAAAAGAAAGATGGGTACCGATTTCAGGATCGAGATCGACGGCGCCTCGCAGACCCCGCAGCAGATTTCGGCGATGATCCTGCAGAAACTCAGGCGGGATGCGGAGGAATACCTGGGAGAGAAGGTCGGCCAGGCCGTTATAACCGTGCCGGCCTACTTCACCGACGCCCAGCGGCAGGCCACGAAGGATGCCGGGAAGATCGCCGGCCTCGAGGTGTTGAGGATAATAAACGAACCCACCGCTGCGGCCCTGGCTTACGGGATGGACAAGGGGGGCGAAAACAAGATTCTCGTCTTCGACCTCGGCGGCGGCACCTTCGACGTATCCGTCCTCGATGTGGGCATCGAGGACGGGGTTATCGAGGTATTGGCGACCTCGGGCGACAACCACCTGGGCGGGGATGACTGGGACCAGAAGATCGTCGACCTGATGGTGTCGGATTTCAAGAACAACGAGGGCATCGACCTCTCCAGGGACAAGATGGCCCTGCAGCGCCTGCGCGAGGCCGCCGAGAAAGCCAAGGTGGAACTCTCCTCCATGGCGGAGACCTCCCTATCGCTGCCCTTTATAACCGCCGACAGCACCGGACCCAAGCACCTGGAACTGACCCTCACAAGGGCCCGCTTCGAAGAGATAACCCGCTCCCTCCTGGAGAAGGTCGTGGAGCCGACCAGGAGGGCCATGAACGATTCCGGGTTGACCCGGGAGGAGATCAACAAGGTGTTACTCGTTGGAGGGGCTACCCGGATGCCCATGGTGCAGAGAAAGATCGTGGAGCTCCTGGGGAAGGAGCCCACAAAGGGGATAAACCCCGACGAGTGCGTCGCAGTAGGGGCCGCTATCCAGGCCGCGATCCTCACGGGCGAGCACAAGGACATAATCCTGGTGGACGTGACACCCCTCTCGTTGGGCATAGAGACGCTGGGGGGTGTCTTCACCAAGATATTGGACAGGAACACGGCCATACCGGCCTCGAAAAGCCAGGTATTCTCGACGGCCTCGGACAGCCAGCCCCAGGTGGAGATCCACGTTCTCCAGGGCGAACGCTCCATGGCGGCCGACAACGTCACCCTAGGCAAGTTCTTCCTCGACGGTATCCCTCCCGCGCCGCGGGGGGTGCCCCAGATCGAGGTCACCTTCGATATCGACGTGAACGGCATATTGAATGTCAGCGCCAAGGATAAGGGGACTTCCCGGGAGCAGCATGTGACCATCCAGTCCTCGAGGCTGTCCGAAGCCGAGATTGAGAAAATGCGCCGCGCCGCGGAGGAGAACCTTGAAAGCGATCGAAAGAAAAAGGAACTCATCGATGCCAGGAACGAGGCGGACTCGCTGATATACAGCACTGAAAGGACTCTTTCCGATCTAGGCGACAAGGTGACCGATGCCGAAAAATCCCGGGTCGGAGAGGAAATCGAGGATGTCAGGAGCAAACTGGGCGGCGAGGATCCGGCGGAGATCCGCCAGGCCTGTGAAAAACTGACCAAGAGCCTTCACGAGATGTCCTCTCGGCTTTACGACCAGGCTGCCGGGCAGCGGGAGCCGACCCAGGAACCCTCGGGTCGGGACGCCGACGGTAACACGGTCGACGCTGAATTCGAAGAGAACGGGGAGTCCTAGGGAGTGAAACGCGGTGCCTGCTGAGGACAGCCGGGACCTGTACGCGATCCTTGGGATCCCCCGGGACGCTTCGCAGGTGGAGATAAAGAAGGCCTACAGGAAACTCGTCAGGAAGCATCACCCCGATGCCAATCCCGGCGACCACGGGGCCGAGGAAAGGTTCAAGAAGATAAACCTCGCCTACGAGGTGCTCCAGGATCCCCAGAAGAGGGAGACCTACGATCGGTACGGCACCATCGGCGACGCTGGCCCCGAGGGTGCTCCTTTTGGCGGTTTTGGCCCCTTCGGGGATATTTTCGGTGACCTTTTCGACAGCTTTTTCGGCTCCGGCCGTCCTTCGGGAGGCCCCGCCAGGGGGGAAAACCTGGATATGACCCTGTCCATAACCCTGGAGGAGGCCTTCAGGGGTGTGACCAGGGAAATATCCGTTCCAAAGCTCGAAACCTGCGCGCATTGCGGCGGTTCCGGCGCTGAGCCGGGCAGTGAAGTCAGGACCTGTCCCTTCTGTCATGGTGCAGGCCAGGTTGAGACCCAGCAGAGGACCCCCTTCGGGACCTTCGTCAGCGTCTCACCGTGCCGAGAATGCGGAGGCACGGGCAGGAAGATAGAAAAGGCCTGCTCCAACTGCGGGGGGTCCGGCAAGGTCAGGGCGAGGAAAACCGTCGAAGTCAAGATCCCGCCCGGCGTCGATTCAGGAACCAGGCTTCGCGTTGCGGGCGAGGGGAGGGAAGGGGTTCACGGAGGACCCCCGGGGGACCTTTTCATAACAATGAAGGTCGAGAAGCATCCTTTGTTCGAAAGGGACAGGGAAGATTTGCACACGCGGCTTGACCTGAAGTTCCCCCAGGTCGTGCTCGGTGCCTCGGTGGAGGTTCCCGCCCTTGAGGATCCGGAGAAGATCGACATCCCTCCCGGTACCCCGGGAGGGAAGACCTTTCGACTCCGGGGCAAGGGCATGCCCCGGCTCAGGGGCTCGGGTAGGGGCGACCTTTACGCTCGCGTTTTCATCGATGTTCCCAAGAACCTCAGCGAAAAGGAGAGGGTCCTCGTCGAGGCCCTTGCCCAGGAGATGGACGTTCCCGTCCAGTCCGCCGGCCTGCTGGACCGGATAAGGCAGCTCTTTTCATGATGCCCCGGCGGTTGGGACATGTTAAACTATGATCGGACGGGAGGCGGCGGGGCCTCCCGTTTTGTTTAGAGCCGGAAATACCGGAGGTGTTCAATGCGATGGGTGGCGAAGGGTTCTGGTGGTATATAACGCTCGAGGGACAGGACGGCAACGAGGACGATCTGTCCGCCCTGGCAGACCTGTCCGGGAGCATAGGCTCGGAAATAAAGGAACTCCCGGGCAGGATAGCGGTGAAGGCCTATTACCGCAACACCAGGGATCTCGGTTTCTGGATCGGTAGGGTCCAGGAAGTGATAAACCCCTGGCCCGGAGTCAAGATCGTGGATATGGGGCGGATCGAGAACCGACAGTGGCACACGGCCTGGAAGGAGGCTTTCCCACCCCTGGAGGTGGGCAGGTCCATCGTCGTGATGGCTCCCTGGCACAAGGGGAAGGAACTCCAGGGAAGAATTCCGCTTTATATTTATCCGGGGAGCGCCTTTGGAACCGGCTACCATGAGAGCACCCAGGTTGCCCTGGAATTGCTCGAGGACACCGTCAAACCAGGCATGAAGGTCATCGACGTGGGTACGGGATCGGGGATCCTGGCCGTGGCATCCCTGAAGATGGGAGCCGCCGGCGTCATCGCCACCGATAATGATCCCGCCGTGATCCCCGAGATAAGGGAGAACCTTCGCCTCAACGGCATACCCGATGGTGTCGTGGATATCCGCACCGGAGATCTTCTCAGGGGTATCGTCGAGACGGCTGACCTCGTATGCGCGAATATCGTTTTCGACCCTCTTACGGTGATGATGCCGGAGATCCCCAAGGTGCTGCCTGTTGGAGGCAAAGCCGTCTTCTCCGGCCTCACGGTGAAGGAAAGGGAAAGGTTCCTGGAGACCCTCTCTCTGGGCGGACTCCTTCCGTCCAGCGAAGCAGAAAAGGGGGATTGGTGGGGTGTCGCTGCCTCGCGTACGCCTGGAGTCGTCGGTCCCCGAGGGTGATTCCGCCTGGATCCTCGACCCGAAGGAGTCTCGTCACCTCGTCTCCGTCAGGCGTTGCAGGCATGGGGATCTGTTCGAGGGCCTGCTCCCGGGCAGGATACTGCTGATGAGACTGGAATTCTCGTCCGGGCGGTCGAAGGGGATCGTGGTCGGCGAGACGCCTGAAAAGCCGCTGAAGGAGGTCTGGCTCCTGGCGGGTCTTCTCAAAAGTGAGGCCTTTGACCGGATGTTGGCTCAGGCGGTGGAGGCGGGCGTTTCCACCATCGTACCCTTGACATGCACCCGCTCGGTTGTGAGCATAACCCCTGAAAGGATCCCTTCCAGGATGAAACGCTGGGAAAGGATCGTCATGGAAGCCACCAAGCAGTGTGGTCGCGCCGATCCACCGGAGATATACGAACCCATGTCCCTATCCTCGATTTCTTCTCTCCCCCTGCCCCCCCACAGGTATGTCGCCGTCACCGGGTCGGCTCCGCTTGTCCTTGGATCGAGGACGCGGGATGGAGCCGCCGTGGCGGTGGGGCCGGAGGGCGACTGGACCGGTGAAGAGCTCGAGATCCTCGAGAGGGAAAGTTTCCGCAAGGTAAGCCTGGGTTCGGTCGTGATGAGGTCCCCCACCGCGGCAGTGGTGGCCGTTGCAGTACTTTCCATGATGATCGATGAGCCGATCGATGGTTGACAGCCTGAAGGGGATCAGGGTCAGGATCCTCCATATGGGCTGTCGTACCAACCTGTTCGAATCGGAGGCGCTGGGCTGTGCCTTCAGGAAAGCCGGTGCCCGGACTCCCCGGGAAGGATCCTTTGACGCGGCCGTCGTGGTCACTTGTTCGGTGACCTCCGAGGCCGACAGGAAATGCAGGCAAAGCATAAGACGGCTGCGAAGGGAAAATCCGGGGGCCGTGATCGTGGCAGCGGGCTGCTGGGCCCAGTGGATCTCCCCCGGCGAGGCTCGGGAACTAGGGGTGGACTGCCTGGTGGGGAACAGGCTTAAATACAGGATACCCAAGATAGTGGCGGAAATGATCGAGCAGGGAAGGCCCCCTGTGCCGCCCCGCGTTGAGAGGGTGGATGTGCAGCGGGACTTACGGTGGGAGCCTCTTTCCCTGGCGGAAGACAGGACCAGGACAAGGGCCTTTGTCAAGATCCAGGACGGGTGCGACCATCGATGTACCTACTGCATTATCCCCGATCTCAGGGGGGTACCCGTCGAGAGGCATCCCGAGGATATACTGAAAGAGGTGCGGATGCTCGTCTCGTCAGGGTGCGCGGAAGTGGTCTTCACCGGGGTCAACCTGGGTCTTTACGGAAGGACCCGCGGGTTTTCCCTTGGCGAGGTCGTCCGTCGATCGGCCGAGGTCGAGGGAGTGAAGAGAATCCGGTTTGGTTCGATTGAACCCTTCTGCCTGAACGAGGCCCTTCTCGAGATTCTCGCGGGAACGCCTCAATTCTGTCCGCACCTTCATGTGCCCCTCCAGAGCGGCGATGCCGCCGTTCTTCAAAGGATGAACCGCGGGTACAAGCCGGAAGAGTTCGAGGCCCTGATCCTTAAGGCCAGGTCGTTCCTGGGCGGGGATCTTCACCTGAGCACCGATATAATCGTCGGTTTCCCGGGAGAGACCGAGGAAGCTTTTTGTTCTACCCTGGAGATGCTCGAGAAAACCGGCGTGGGCAAACTTCACGCTTTCCCCTTTTCCGTCCGGGAGGGGACTCCGGCTTCCCTTTTCGAAGACCGGGTTCCCGCCCCCGTGGTACGTTCCAGGATGGGCCGGGTTCTTTCCCTGGGTTCGGAGCTCCTGCTCCTTTATTCGAGGCGGTGGGTGGGAAAAAATGTAGAGGTCCTGGTGGAGAGGAACGAAAGGGGGGCGATCGACGGCCTCTCGCGGCACTACCTGCGCGTCAAGGCTCGTGGTGATTCACTCCCCGGGGAGATCACTACGGTGATGACCGAAGATTCAGAAAAAGGGGTTCTTCAGGGGTTGGTGTGATATAATTCGCTACCAGATATCGCCGTGTCCCTTTCGGTGAGGATCCCTGGGCGTATCGGTGGCGGTTTGTATCGACAGGGAGTTGATTCTGTGAACCGTGACTGCCCTTTCTGCAAAATAGCCTCTGGGCGCGAGAAGGCGGATATCGTTTACAGCGATGCCGATGTCATGGTGATACGCGATATTCACCCCAGAGCGCCGGTGCATCTCCTTGTGATGTCCAGGCAGCACGTGGAGTCCGCCGATGACGTCGAAGATCCTTCGATCTGGTCCGCGGTCATGGGCGCAGCGACCAGGGTGGCCCGCGAGCTGGGCCTTCGCGCAGGTGGGTATCGCCTTGTGGTCAACTGTGGTGCTGGAGCCGGACAGACCGTAAACCATCTCCATGTTCACCTGCTCGCCGGACGGGTATTCGGATGGCCGCCGGGATAACTCCGAGTGAGAGAGAAGGGGGGGAACGCATATGACACAGGTCGTTCGACGCGACAACGAATCCCTCGAAGATGCTCTCAAGCGCTTCAAGCGAGAGGTATCCAAGGGAGGCATCCTGCGCGAGGCGCGCAGGCGGAAGCACTATGAAAAACCCAGCGAAGCCAAAAAGAGAAAAAGAGAGGACGCTTCAAGAAAACGCAGAAGAAAGTAGCGTGGAAGTCCTTCCCCGATGGTAGAACCCCTCGGAAAAAGGGGAAGGCTTTAACCGCCGGCGCCTAGATATAACGAAAAGACCGGGTACATTCGGGATTGTCCGATCTGCGGATCAAGGGGCCCCGTTCAAGGCGGGGCCTTTTTTTAAACGAAGATCCTCGAATCATCGTGTTAAAATGAAAAAATCCAGGATACAAGGGGGCCAAGCCATGCGTTGTCCCAAGTGCGACCTGATGGAGACCAGGGTCCTCGAAACCAGGACGGCGGGCGAGGGCAGGGTTATCCGCAGGCGCAGGGAGTGCCCCGGGTGCCAGTATCGTTTCACCACCTATGAAAGATTTGAGGACCGCCCCGTGCTTTGGATAGTCAAGAAGAGCGGCCAGAGGGAAGTTTTTGACAGGGAAAAGCTGCTCAAGGGGCTTGCCAAGGCCTGTGAAAAGCTGCCCATCCCCCTGGAGCAGATCGAGGAGGCCGTTTCCAGGATAGAGGAAGCCCTGAGAGGGACAGGACAAGGGGAGGTCTCGAGTTTGACCGTGGGATCCCTGGCCATGGAGGAACTGCGGAATATTCACAAGGTGGCTTACGTGAGGTTTGCCTCGGTCTACAGGGAATTCACCGATATTTCCAGTTTCGTCGAGGAGATCTCCAGGCTCCGTGACGAAAGGAACGGGTACCGTTAAGGTGCTCCATGGCAAAGAAATTGAAAGTCAACCTTCCCGATGCATTATTCCTTTGATAGAGTATAATGATCGCATCAAGCGCAAGGATTTTCTTCAAGATTTTACCCGCTGCCGGAGGGGTTGTTGCCTCTTTGTCCGGGAATTGCCTTTTGTGGAAAGAGAGGTGGTTAACCCTGTAACGATGGGCTTTTTGGTGCCCTGAAAGGTGGAATCGTGTAGAATCGGTCGTACGGTGACATTACATCTGGAGGTGATCTTAAGTGAAAAAAGGTCTTGTATTGGGTGTGATCGTGGTAATTGCGGTCATAGGGTTCATGATGATCCAGGGCCAGAAGGCCCCCGAGGCTCCAGCCCCTGAGCCCGCCGCGGAAGCGCCCGCACCCGAGCTGGCGGAAGAGCCGGAAGAGGAGCAAGCGGCAGTCGAGAGCGGAGTTATCTATGTAGGAGTCTACCTCCCCCTGACCGGGCAAAACGCCTTCGGCGGCCAACTGGAACTCGACGGCGTCAAGATGGCCCACGAGGAGAAACCCGAAGTCCTCGGCAGGAAGGTGGAGCTCAGCATCGTGGATAACAAGTCCGACAAGGTGGAGTCCGCCAATGCCGTGAAGCGACTCATCGAGAGGGATAACGTCATCGCCGTCATTGGCTCCTACGGTTCCTCCCTGGCGATGGCAGGCGGTGAAGTGGCTGAAAGCGCCGGCATCCCGATGGTCGGAACCTCCTGCACTAACCCACTCGTCACCGAGGGTAAAAAGTACATCTTCCGTGTCTGCTTCATCGATCCCCTCCAGGGCGCTGGAGCCGCTACCTATGCCTACAAGGTTATCGGTGCCAGGAAAGCAGCCCTGCTGACCGACGTGGCCAACGACTACGCTGTGGGCCTCGCTGGCTTCTTTGAGAGGTCCTTCCTCAAACTCGAAGGAGAGATCGTCGCCAAGTTGAATTACAACTCGGGCGACCAGGACTTCACCGCCCAATTGACCGAGATCATCAGCAAGGAACCCGACATCATGTTCATTCCGGCCTACTTTGCGGAGGGCGCCATTATCATGAAGCAGGCCCAGGAACTCGGCGTGGAGTTCCAGATCATGGGCGGGGATGCCATGGACAACCCGAAGATCGTCGAGATTGGTGGCGACGCTGTCGAGGGGTTCGTCCATACGACCTTCCCCTATGATCCCTCGATGGAGGATATGAACCCCGTCGCCAGGCGTTTCACCGATAATTGGCTGGCCAAGCGTTCCGATGATCCGAACGTCAACGCCGCCCTGGGCTATGACTCCTATATGATCCTCGCCGACGCCATCGAAAGGGCCGGCAGCACCGGCCCTGAAGCAGTCACTGCAGCACTGGCGGCGACCAGAGATTTCGAGGGCGTGACCGGGCTCACCACCATCAATGAGACCCACGACGCCGAGAAACCAATCGGCATCGTGCAGATCAAGGATGGCAAAAAGCAGTACATAGCAACGATCACTCCCGAACTGTAGGTTCGATTGAAGCCGCTTTCCTCGGGAGAGCCGTAGCGGTTTGCGCGGGGGAGGAAAGAGTTCCCTCCCCCGCCTTTTACGTGATCGCAAGGGGGGGCACCTATGAGCCTGGCTATGTTCGTTCAGCACCTTTTAAATGGACTCACCCTGGGAAGCCTCTATGCGCTTATTGCCATAGGTTACACCATGGTTTACGGCATCCTGAGGCTGATCAACTTCGCCCATGGCGAGATCTTCATGTTGGGCGCCTACTTCGTTTTCTGGGGAGTGACCCTCTTCCGCCTTCCCTGGTTTATCGCCGTCATTGGAGCCATCGTGGTGACCTCCTTTTCCGGCATCATCGTTGACAGGGTGGCCTATAAACCCTTGAGAGACGCCCCCAGGATCTCGGCCCTGATAAGCGCTATCGGGGTTTCCTTTTTTCTGCAGAACTTCGCCATCGTGGTTTTCTCCGCAATACCGAGGGAAGTGCAGCGCCCATCGTGGCTTGTCAAGGTGATAATCGTCGGTAAGATCAGGATCCTTCCACTGACCCTGGTCGTCCCGGTGTTGTCCTTCCTTTTGATGATGGGACTACTTTATGTTGTGTACAAGACCAAGCCCGGGCTAGGCATGAGGGCTATCTCCAGGGATATCGAGACGAGCCGCCTCATGGGAGTGCCGGTGAACAGGATAATAGCTCTCACCTTCGGCATGGGTTCCGCCCTGGCGGCCGCTTCGGGGATAATGTGGGCCCTCAGGTACCCTCAACTTCAACCGGTGATGGGCGTCATACCCGGTTTTAAAGCCTTCATAGCGGCGGTTTTCGGGGGCATAGGCTCCATACAGGGAGCGGTCATCGGGGGGCTGACCCTCGGTTTGATGGAAATAATGATCGTGGCCTTTATGCCTTCCCTGGCTGGTTTCAGAGACGCCTTCGCCTTCATTCTTCTGATCATCATCCTTCTCATCATGCCTACGGGACTTATGGGTGAGAAGCTGGAGGATAAAGTGTAATGGACCTGAAACGGAAACGAAATTACACCCTCAATGGGATCGCGGTTCTTCTGCTGGTTGGTGGCCTTTTCTGGGCCAAGGGCAACCTGGACGGTTACAAGATCCAGATAATGAACCTTATAGCGGTCTACATCATTCTTGCCTTGAGCCTGAACCTCATCTACGGGTTCACCGGGCTCTTCTCGCTGGGACACGCCGGTTTCATGGCCATTGGTGCCTACACCTGTTCTCTCCTTATCCTGCCCGCCACGTACAAGCAGACCATGTTCCTCCTCCAGGCCCCCATGTGGCCCTTTTCGGTGATGCACGCGCCCTTTTTCGCCGCCGTCATCATCGCCGGCCTGGTGGCGGCCTTTTTCGGGTTCCTGATTGGTCTGCCCGTCCTCAAACTGGGCGGGGACTATCTCGGGATAGCTACCCTGGGTTTTGCCGAGATCATAAGGGTCCTGGCCAACAATATGCCCCGCGTCACCAACGGTGCCCTGGGCCTGAAGGGCATACCTTCCTATTCCAACCTGTGGTGGAACTATGGCTGGTGCCTCCTGACGCTCTTCGTGATAATACGCTTGGTACGGAGCAACTTCGGCAACGCCCTTAAGGCGATCAGGGACGACGAGGTGGCGGCCCGGGCCATGGGGATAAACACCTTCCGGTACCGACTGACCTCCTTCACGATAGGCGCCTTCTTCGCCGGGGTTGGAGGGGCGTTGCTGGCGAGCCTTCTCACGACCATTGACCCCAGGATGTTCATCTTTACGCTGACCTTCAACGTGCTGATGATCGTGGTGACCGGTGGACTTGGTTCCATCACCGGCACGGTCCTGGCTGGCATAGTGATCACCGTCCTGCTCGAATGGCTTCGATTCGTAGAGAACCCGATCTCCTTCGCGGGCATGACGATCCCGGGAATTCCGGGCATGCGCATGGTGGTGTTCTCCCTGGCCCTCCTGTTCATCATTCTTTTCAGGCACCAGGGGATCATGGGCAGGCGGGAGTTCAGCTGGAATTGGCTCTTCAACCTCCTCGGGAGAAGGGGTGAAGCCTGATGCCCAACAATGACGCGGTCCTCGAGACCGAGGCTCTCACGATACGTTTCGGCGGACTCGTCGCCGTCAGGGACTTCTCCGTGCGGATCCCCAGGGGAAGCATCGTCGGCCTGATAGGACCGAACGGTGCCGGAAAGACCACCTGCTTCAACATGGTGACGGGTTTTTACAAGCCCACCGAGGGGAGTATCCTTTTCAACGGGCAAGATATAACCGGGTGGCTTCCCCACAAGGTGTGCTCCGCCGGGATAGCCAGGACCTTCCAGAACATCAGGCTTTTCCATACGGCCAGTGTCATTCAGAATGTCATGGTGGGGGCGAGGGTCCGCCAGAACACCACCTGGTGGCACGCCCTGCTCAACCTGCCTTCCTACTGGAAAGAGGAGAGAGAAGTGCGGGAAAAGGCCCTTTTCCTGCTCGATGCAGTGGGGCTTAAAAAATTCGCCGATGAGGAATCGGGGGGCCTTCCCTACGGTGCCCAGCGGAGGTTGGAGCTGGCCAGGGCCCTGGCCACGGACCCGAGCTTCCTTCTCCTGGATGAGCCGGCCGCCGGCATGAATCCCAACGAGACCCAGGAACTTATGGGTTTCGTCAAGGATATAAGGACCCGGTTCAACCTGACCATACTGCTGATAGAGCATGACATGAGGGTAGTGATGGGGATCTGCGAGCACATTTGGGTCCTCGATTACGGTGTGACCATAGCCGAGGGCAGGCCCGAGGAGATCCGTTCCAACCAGAAAGTCATCGAGGCCTACCTTGGAGAGGAGTACGTCCGTGATGCTTAGGGTAAAGGAGCTCCACGTTCATTACGGCGGGATACATGCCATCAAGGGGATCTCCCTCGAAGTGCCCAGGGGCGGAGTAGTCACGCTGATCGGGGCCAACGGGGCGGGCAAGAGTTCCACGCTCCGCGCCATCGCCGGCATAGTAAAAAAAAGCAGCGGTTCCATAGAGCTGGAGGGCAGGGAAATTTCAGGGCTTGCCCCGGAGGACATCGTAAAATCGGGAATAATGATGGCGCCGGAAGGAAGGAAGATCCTCCCCCACCTGACAGTCCTGGAGAACCTGATGCTCGGTGCCTTCAGCAGGAGCGACCCCGAGGGGATCGAAAAGGACCTCGCCTGGGTCTATGAACTCTTCCCCAGGCTCAAGGAGAGGGCCTGGCAAAAGGGTGGTACCCTCTCGGGAGGTGAGCAGCAGATGCTCGCCGTCGGGAGAGCCCTGATGGGGTCGCCTGGCCTCCTCATGCTCGATGAACCCTCGTTGGGGCTGGCCCCCATCCTGGTAAGGGATGTCTTTGATATCATCCAGACCATAAACAACGAAGGTAAAACGGTCCTGCTGGTCGAGCAGAACGCCTACGCCGCCCTTAAAATAGCCGATACCGCCTACGTCCTGGAGGTCGGGAGGATAGTGCTCTCGGGGACAGGGAAAGAACTTTTGAATAATTCGAAGGTCCGCGAAGCCTACCTGGGAGGGTAGAATGAGGGGGTCCCACCACGGGCGGGATCCCTCGAACACGGTACGGGAGGTGCGTGAGCCCTGAACATCTGGAATCTTCCCAACATCCTGAGCCTCTCCAGGGTCTTCCTTGCTCCCCTTGTCATGGTTTTCCTCACGCTCAGGGGTCAGTTCGGCAACATTCTGGGGCTTCCCTTTGGTGATATACTCGCCGGCCTGGTTTTCACCATAGCCGCCCTCACCGACACTTTCGACGGGTACTTCGCCAGAAAACACGGTATGGTCACCAACCTCGGCAAGATCATCGATCCCCTGGCCGACAAGATCCTCGTGATTGCCGCCCTGATCTCCCTGGTCCAGCTCCAGAGGTTGCCCGCCTGGATCGTCGTCATCATCCTTTCCAGGGAGTTTTTCGTCACCGGCCTCCGCATGGTCGCCGCCTCCGAGGGCGTGGTGATCTCGGCATCAAGAGGGGGCAAGGTCAAGACCGTGACCCAGATCATTGCGATCCTCCTCATGATCTTCGACCTTCCTGGCGGTCTGCCGGCGATGTGGGTCGCCTTGGTCGCGACGCTTTGGTCCGGGATGGAGTACCTGGTCAAGGCAAAAAGCCTCCTTTCCTGAACCCCCTTTATTCTCCCCCGGGGTTCCCGCCCAGCGCAGGCACCATTGATCAAAGCGGCCCATCCTTTGCGAGACGGCCATGGCCGCCCCTCTTTTTTTGACGCTCCTTACGGAGGGGAATATAATGTCACTTTGAGGTACGCTCCCCGCGCCAGACACCGAACGAGGTGAAGTGAATGTTTCAGTCGCTGAAGAAAACCCTGGGGCTCGACCGAAATGAAAGGACCCTCAAGCGTTACGCGGCGGAAGTGACCAGGGTCAATGAGCTGGAAGCTTCGATGCGATCCCTTTCCGACGATGAACTGGGCGGACTGGGACCCCTTTTCAGGCAAAGGGCCATGAAGGGCGAACCCTCTGATAAAATGCTTCCGGAGGTTTTCGCGGCCGTCCGCGAAGCGTCAAGGAGAACCCTGGGTCTTCGTCACTTCGATGTCCAACTCATGGGCGGAATGGCCCTCCACGAGGGCAAGATCGCCGAGATGAAGACCGGCGAGGGGAAGACCCTGGTGGCGACCCTGGCCGTGGCCCTGAATGCCTTGAGGGGGCAGGGGGTTCACCTTGTCACGGTGAACGATTATCTGGCCAAGCGTGATGCCGAGTGGATGGGGCCCATATACCGATACCTCGGACTTTCCGTAGGCGTTATATACGCCTTCATGGACCAGGCCGAGAGGATGGCGGCCTACAGGGCCGATGTAACCTATGGAACCAACAGCGAATTCGGCTTTGACTACCTCAGGGATAACATGGCCATCCTCGCTTCTCAGCTGGTCCAGCGGGAGCATTCCTTCATAATCCTCGACGAGGTCGACTCCATCCTCATCGACGAGGCCAGGACACCCCTCATCATCTCCGGTCCCTCCGAGGACAACGTGGAGGTCTACAGGAAAGCCGACGATGTCGCCAGGAGGCTCCGCAAGGGAGAGGACTTCGAACTCGAGGAGAAGGAACGCAACGTGGCCCTTACCGAGGCGGGAATAGCGAAGTGCGAGAAGATCCTCGGCCTGCCTGACCTATTCACAGACTACCAGAGATCGGAACTAGGCCACAGGATCGTCCAGGCTCTCAAGGCTCATCACCTGTTCCAGAGGGATGTCCACTACGTCAACAAGGACGGGGAGATAGTAATCGTCGACGAGTTCACCGGCAGGTTGATGTTCGGGAGAAGATACTCCGATGGGCTACACCAGGCGATCGAGGCCAAGGAAAAGGTTCGCGTCGGGAGGGAGAACCAGACCCTCGCCACCATAACCCTCCAGAACTTCGTGCGGATGTACGGAAAAGTGGCGGGCATGACCGGAACGGCCGCCACCGAGGAGGAGGAGTTCAAGGATATATACGGGCTGGAGGTGGTGGTCATACCCACCCATATGCCCATGATCAGGAAGGACAACCCCGACGTGATATTCCGGACCAGGAGGGAAAAATTCACCGCGGTGGCGGACGACGTGGAAGAGACTCACGGGACGGGACAGCCGGTCCTGATAGGAACCACCTCCATCGAGAGTTCCGAGACTCTGGGGAAGATCCTGAAGGCCAGGAGGATCGAGCACAGGATCCTCAACGCCAAGTACCATGAAATGGAGGCGAACATCGTAGCCCAGGCGGGAAGGCTCGGGGCCGTTACCGTCGCCACCAACATGGCCGGCCGCGGGACCGATATAGTCCTGGGCGGCAACCCGGTCTTCCTGGCCAAGGAGGAGGCCCGGAAGAAGGGGGTGGACTTCGCCTCCGAGGGGGAGGCTTTTGCGGAGATCCTCGCCGCAAGGAAAGAGGAGTGCGACCGGGAGCACGCCGCGGTCGTCGATCTTGGAGGTCTCAAGATCGTCGGCACGGAGCGGCACGAATCCCGGCGCATAGACAACCAGCTTCGGGGCAGAAGCGGCCGCCAGGGGGATCCCGGGTGCAGCACCTTTTACCTTTCCCTCGAGGATGATCTTCTCCGCCTCTTCGGCTCCGACAGGATAAGCGGATTCATGGAAAAGCTCGGACTCGAGGAGGGCGAATATATCGAGCATGGACTGCTGACCAAGGCCATAGAGACGGCGCAAAAACGGGTGGAAGAGTTCCACTTCGATATACGGCGCCAACTCCTCGTGTACGATAACGTAATGAACCAGCAAAGAGAAGCCATCTACCAGGAGCGAAGGAGGATCCTCACCGAGTCCGACCTGGCCGATCATGGCCGCCAACTGGTGGAAGACGCCGTCGACAGCATCCTGGACCGACTCTTCCCCGAGGGCGCCGAACCGCAGCCCCAGGCCGTATCGGTCGCCCTGAAGAGCGTCCTCTGGTCGGGCGTTGAGAAGCACCTTGGGGGGGTAGAGACCCCTCAGGAACTGGAGGAGGCGCGCCTTCGGCTTATGGAAGAGGTCACCGGAAGGATCGATGGGAAACTCCGGGAACTGGGAACCGATAACGCCAGCGAGATGATAAGGTTTCTGCTCCTCAACGTGCTGGATTCAGCCTGGAAGGAGCACCTCCTGGCCATGGATGAACTGAGAAGGGGGATCGGCCTGCGGGCTATAGGACAGAAGGATCCACTTCTTGAATACCAGTTTGAATCCTATAATCTTTTCCAGGAGATGATGGAACGGATCCGGCTCTCCTTCGCCCAGTACTTTTTCAGGGTCACGGTGATGACACCGGAGTCGGAGCCCGCCAAGACCGTGAGCTCTCGGA
>Ga0265293_10002944_pt1 | contig 32712 bp, 26 predicted proteins | sample Munlanlewell138R_FD_192505 | JGI IMG/M metagenome (GOLD analysis project Ga0265293, IMG submission 192505) | Leachate microbial communities from a municipal landfill in Southern Ontario, Canada - Leachate well 138R | ecosystem: Engineered > Solid waste > Landfill > Unclassified | place: Canada... | reverse complement strand
GAAAATCCGAAAATAAAATACAGCATCGAGACAGGATAATAAATTATAACTGCGCGTGCGTATGTACCGAGAAGCTGCGAACCGAATACTCCGACCAGATAGGCGAAATAAGCCCCCAGCCCAATCGGGGCGTAAAACATAAGAAGTTTTATTAATTTTGTCATTACTTCTGAGCCGGAGATTAAAAAATCGCGGAATTGGCGGCCTTTATCGCCGGCGGCTTGAGAGGCAAGACCGATTAAGACGGAAAAAACAATCATCGCCATTATATTTCGGCGGCTCAGAAGGCTCTGAAAATCATTTACGGTGAATGTGCCGACAATTTTATCCGCGAGGCTGTCTGCTTCTTGAGAAACCGGCTGAGTTATTTGCATATCCAAATTTTTGGCGGGGTCGAAAATTTTAACTGAAACAAGCATCAGCATCGCTGAGATTATTCCTGTCATTATAAAGACCGCAAGCATAAGTCCAGCGATACTGCCGAGGCGTTTTAGATTCGAGCCGCAGGCAATGGCTGAGGACAGAGAAAAGAAAATCAGCGGGACAACGGCTGTAAAAAGCAGATTCAGGAAGATGTCTCCGAAGGGTTTTAGCAATTGCGCTTTCGGGCCTATTGCATAGCCCAACACAGCACCCAAAATGACTGCTGAAATAAGGATTAACGTGAATCGCCACTGTTTCAGGGAGAATTTTTCGCTCATAATCGGTTAACCATATTGGAAAAATAGTATATAATAAGTAACATCTATAACAATACTTCGGCATCGGCGATGAATTTTATTGACAAGATTCAGAGGTTGGCTACGATAGTGAAACTAAAGGCAGGTGCAGGAATAACAACAGGTTACGATAATGGCCGACAAACAGGACAATCAAAACGCAGCTAAGGCGGAAGCTTTTTTTGTTCGGGCCGCTCATATCGCCGGACGAGGAAAATTCGATTACGCTATCGATATGTATATCGAGGGACTTCGATTAGAGCCCGATGACGTCAAGAACGGACATATTCCGCTTCGCCAGCTTGCCCTTCTTCGCCAAAGCCGCGGCGGCAAAAAACCGTCTATCGCACAGCGAATAAAATCGGTCGGCGGCAAAACACCGCTGGAACAGATGCTCAAAGCAGAAGTTCTTCTTGCCAGAGACCCCGATAATCTGACATATGCTTATTCTATGCTCAAGGCAGCCGTAGCGGCGGGCTATACAAAAACGGCACAGTGGCTGGCCGATTTACTCTTCGAAGCTAATGCAGGAGCCGATAAACCTTCGGTATCGTCTTATATTATGATTAAAGACGCATATTCTTCGATAGGTAAATATGACAAAGCGGCGGCGGCGTGTTATCAGGCTATGAAACTCAAACCAGATGACGATGAGCTGGCCGACGAATATAAACGGCTCGGAGCGGAAATAACGGTCTCCAAAGGCAAATACGATACCGGCGAGAATTTCCGCAAAGCTGTAAAAGATATTGACCGCCAAGATATGCTGGCAGCCAAAGACGGAATAGTTAAATCAGATGCTTACCGAAATACTCTTATTGAAGCTGCCAGAGCCGAGGTCATACAGCACCCCGATTCGGTGAGCAGTATATTGAATCTTGCTAATACTTTGGCTGATTTGGAAAGCGAGGATGCCGAAAACGAGGCTATGAAGATTCTTGAGGACGCTTATGTAGCCAAAATGGATTTTTCGCTGAAAAAACGGGCTGGGGAAATCGCTATAACCCAGTTACGACGTAAAATCCGAAAAGCCAGAGCTGATTCAGCCGATGAGCAGGCAATCGGAGAGCTTAAAAAACAGCTAAATGAGGAGCTTTTGGAGCATTGGAAACTTTGCGTCCAGAACTACCCGACAGATTTGGGGGCAAAGTACGAATATGGGCTGGTTTTGCTGGAAAACGGCCTTTATGACGATGCAATCCCGCTTTTACAGCAGGCACAAAATGACCCGAGACGCAAAATTCAGGCGATGAGCAAAATAGGGCTATGCTTCTATCATAAGGGCTGGCTGAACGATGCCATAGACGTTTTTTCGCAGGCTATCGATGCCCACGAAATAAAAGATGATGCAATTGGAAAAGAATTACGTTATAATATGGGGCTTTGCTACCAGAAGCTGGGGCAAACTGAAAAAGCCCTTGATGTGTTTAGAAAAATAGCGCAGGTCGATTTCGCTTATCGCGATGTGGGAAACCTCGTCGAAGAACTGCGAAAACAAGGTGAATAAAGTAAATTAGAAATTTTGATTAATTTGTTGTATTAGGAGAAAGTAGTGGCTCATTCATTAAGCGCCAAAAAAAGAGTAAGGCAAAACGCCAAAAAAAGAACTATTAACCGCCAGCGGAAAAGTCAGGTTAAGACTCAGATAAAACATTTCGAAGCTGCACTGGAATCGGGTGACGCAAGCAAAGCCGCCGAACAATTCCGTCTTATGGTCAAAAAGCTGGATGAGACCGCGGCTACAAGCACGATGCACAAAAAGACCGCTGCCCGCAAGAAATCCAGAATGGCAAAGAAGCTCAACGCCCTGAAAGCTAAGAGCGCCTAAAAACGGTCAGCTATTAACATACAGTACTGCAAATCTGTCGAAACATACTTTCGAGGAGTGATTATGTATTTGCGCCGCAGCATTTTTTGTATTTTTTCCCGCTGCCGCAGGGACAAGGGTCATTTCGGCCTACCCTTGGGCCTTCAATCTTAATCTGTTTTACCTTAACCTCTCCTTGCGGAGCCTGTGCGGCGGCACGCTGACGTTCAGCCATTGCGAATTGTCCCACCTCATCGTGCGCGGTTCGGCTGACTTGATAAACGCTTCTGGCCTGAGTGCCGGCTTCGAGGCGGACTTTGAAAATCACATCTGTAACGCGGTCCTGAACAGTATCGAGCATTTCATTGAACATTCGATAGCCTTCGCGTTTATATTCGATTTTGGGGTCTTTTTCGGCCATCGAGCGCATCCAAATACTATGCTTGAGATGGTCCATAGCATAAAGATGGTCTTTCCAAGTTCCGTCATAGACCTGCAGAAGAACATATTTTTCGAGGTCGCTTAGTTCTTTCCGCAAAAATTCTCTGCCGGATGCAATAAGCGTCTCGGTCAGCAAATTTCTGTCGGACAGAACTTTTTCATCCAGCTTTGCTTGGAATCTTTCATTAGCCCAGTTTTTTAAACTTTCGACATCAAGCCTCTGGATTTTTTCAGTAACTTCTCTTTCGAGTTCGCCATTGTTATATTTACTGCTAAGCTCGATAAGCTTTTTGTAGAGAACACTTGGTTTTTCGTTTTGTATTTGTTCGACCGAAAGCTCGGTGTCATATTTTTTCTTTACCCACTCGGCGAGAGACTCGAAAGCATAGATGTTTGCGCCTTGTGGGTTATAGACCATGCTCATCGCAAACTCCACCGGATACTCAATTTCACGGCGGAGATAATATTCTTTTGTTTTATCAATCAAAGCCTTCTGAACATCTTCTGGTTTTTGTTTGATTAATTCTTGAGGGTCGAGTTTTATGCCGAATTTGGCTCTGGCCCATTCGGTCAGCATCTTAGCTGCGAAATCCTCTTGTAAAAACTGGGCAAGCTGCGAGCAATCTTTTTTATCCACCTGTTCGGCGGCGGCGATACTAAGCTGTTCTTCTATTTCTTCGGGCGACTGATATTTAACTTTAGAAGGACTAAGGCTGACTTTAAAAGCGCTCATCGCCCATTTACACAGCCCGTTCACATCCCAAGTATTGGGGTCGGAATAATCTTCGAGATATTCTCCCAGTGAAAGAGAGACTTCGTTTGTTACGGTTTCTTTGGCCTTTTCTTTTATAATCTGTTCTATCTCTTCGGGGCTGTTATTAGCAATATCAGAAGGTTTCAAATCAACGCCGAAATTTGTTCTCGCCCATTCGCCGATACATCTCTTGGGATAATCAGGGGACAGAATAGTTTGGCAATTTTGCGTTATTGCCGAAGCAACCATATCTTCGATAATGGCTTTTAGACCTTTGCCTTTGAGGATTTTTTTCCGGCGGGAATAAAAGACATTTCGCTGATAATCCATAACCTCGTCATATTCGAGCAGTGATTTTCGCTGTTCGAAATTGCGTTCTTCGACTTTTTTCTGGGCTTTTTCGATTCCTTTGGTAATACGCGAATGATAAATCGGCTGACCTTCTTCCCAGCCAATCCACGAGAGAGCTTTCACTGTCCATTCAGGAGCGAAAAGACACATCAAATCATCGTCAAAACTCAAAAAGAACTGGGTCGAACCGGGGTCGCCTTGTCGTCCGCATCGACCACGCAGCTGATTGTCTATTCGGCGAGCTTCGTGTCTTTCGGTGCCTAATACATGCAATCCGCCCAAAGCCGCTACACCTTCTCCGAGCTTGATATCTGTCCCTCGGCCTGCCATGTTCGTAGCTATAGTAACATTGCCGAGCATCGAACCGTCGCGAGCAGCGTGCTGCTGGCCAGCTTTGACAACTATCTGCGCCTCGCGCTCGTGATGTTTTGCGTTTAAAAGCTCATGTTCGAGACCGAATCGTCTGGTCAGAGCTTCGGAAAGAGCTTCGTTCTTTTCGATACTGACGGTACCAACAAGAACCGGACGTCCTGCGGCGCTCATTTGGTTTATCGCTTCTGTAATAGCGTTAAATTTTTCTTTTACGCTTTTATAGATGACATCGTTCATGTCATTTCTAATACAGGGCTTATTGGTCGGAATCGTAACAACCTCGAGTTTATAGATTTTCATAAACTCTTCGGCTTCGGTTATAGCGGTGCCTGTCATACCGGCAATTTGCCCGTAAAGCTTAAAGAAATTCTGAAGCGTGATTGTCGCAAGCGTCTGAGATTCTTCTTTGACCTGAACGTTTTCTTTAGCTTCGACGGCTTGGTGCAGCCCGTCGGACCATTGTCTGCCGTGCATTAATCGGCCGGTAAATTCGTCAACGATTATGACTTTGCCGTCCATAACAACATAGTCTTTTTCTTTTTCGAAAACGATATGCCCTCTAAGAGCCTGTTCGATAAGATGAGGCCATTCGAGATTCGAGCCTGTAAAAAACGAGCCAAGCCCGGCGATTTCCTGAGCGGCTCCGATTCCCTCGTGGGTTGTATGTACGGCTTTGCGGTCATATTCGACTTCATAGTATTGAGTTGACCTATCCAAAGCTGCTTGAGCCGATTCGAGTTCTTTTTCACTCTGCTCAATTACCTTTTGGGCTTTTTCTATTCGTTTGCCGTCTTTTGCCCTTTTTGCCTCGCTAAGTTCGCCTTGTGCGTTGGCGATGGTTCTTTGGGCCGAGTCGATTTGTCTTTTTAAAGAATCGTATTTGCTCTGCATCGACATCAGCTTTCGGGCAACTTCATCGGCTTTTTTATATCTGCTTACATCGTCGAAAGCAGGACCTGAAATAATCAGCGGCGTTCTGGCTTCGTCGATAAGAATCGAGTCAACCTCGTCGATAATAGCGTATTCGAGTTCACCCTGAACCATCTGCTCGAGCGACATTTTCATATTGTCCCTCAGATAGTCGAATCCGAATTCGTTATTGGTTCCGTAACATATATCGCAATGATACTGCTGTCTGCGCTCATCGCCGACACTGTCCATATCGGCTTGGATTGCACCGACAGTCAAACCGAGCGATTTGTAAATCGGCCCCATCCATTCCGAGTCACGTTTAGCCAAGTAATCATTGACGGTAACAATATGAACTCTCCTGCCTGTAATATGGACAAGATAGGCGGCTAAGGTAGCTACGAGAGTTTTTCCTTCGCCGGTTGACATCTCTGCGATTTTACCTTCATAGAGAACATTGCCGCCGATAAGCTGAACATCGAAATGCCGCATACTAACGTTTCTTCTGGCAGCTTCTCTGACAACGGCAAAGGCTTCTATAAGAATTTCATCTGGTTTTGTGCCGTTTGCAATTCGAGACTTGAATTCGGCTGTTTTTTCTTTTAGCTGCTCATCGCTGAGAGTTTTGATTTGTTCTTCGAACCGGGCAGCTTGCTCGGCTATTAAAGAATAGGCCTTGACCAGACGCTCATTTCGAGAGCCGAATATTTTGATAAGAAACTTGGTTATTTTATCCACCAGCATTATAAATCGCTCATTTTTCGAGATATCTGATTATTTAATTTATTTAATCCTTTACGCGGGTAACGTACAGCCCTGTTCGGGTATCGACCCGAATTTTTTCACCGATTTTGATAAATTGAGGAACATTGACGATTAGCCCCGTTTCGAGAGTAGCAGGCTTGGCCTGCCCTGTCGCAGTTGCACCCTTAATATCAGGTGGGGTATCGGTAACGACCAAATCGACCGTATTGGGTAAAATTACCGCGATACATTTTCCCTCATAGGAAGAAACTTCGAGCTGAGTATTTGGAATCAGGTATTTAGAACCTTCTCCGAATGCATCGTCATCCAATGTTATTTGCTCGAAACTGGCAAGGTCCATAAGAACATGTTCGGAACCTGAAGAATATAGATATTCGTATTTACGCCTGTCGAGCTGAGCTTCTTCGAGGTATTCTTCGGCGCGGATACGCATAGTTTGCACAAGACCATCGTAAACGTTTTTGAGTTTAGTCTGGTAGATAGCCCCGCCTTTGCCGAGTTTAACATGCTCGAAATCAATAATGTGCCAAAGCTTGCCGTCGATTTTGACAAGCTTTCCCCTTTGCATTTGTGATGCTTTCATATAAATCCTTTATAACAAACCAAGTTAGAATGTGAAAGTATCTCAAAAAAGCGGGTATGCGTCAATAAAAAGCTAATATCAAGTGAATTGCCTGCCAAAACAAAAGGCCCTGCTGATCAGGCAGGGCCTATCGGTTTTTCAGCTATATCCGTGGTTAGGAAGGAACTACATTTGTAGCACACGGGCCTTTTTTGCCTTGTCCTACTTCGAACTGTACCTTCTGGCCTTCATCGAGCGATGCATAGCCTTCGGTGCGGATTTCTGAATGATGCACGAATAAATCTGCACCACCATCATCCGGCGCGATAAAACCAAAACCTTTTTTTGCGTTGAACCATTTTACTCTACCTGTACTCACTGAAATACTCCCGGGCCTTTTAACTTCGGCCACCTAACTTTATTACCTCTCGACTTAATTTCACTTAGGCGCTATTTTTGAGAGGCCAAAAAACAACGCCCACCAGCGGTATTAAACCACATCGAGTGACACAATACAATAAATAAAAACGCTCCGATTCGAAAATCGGCTCGATACTTTTATATCGTCAGATTGATTTACTAAAATAAGGGGCATTTTACGCGTAAAAAAGCGGATTTTAGTGATGTTGAAGTCAAATTCATATCTCTGATTATATGATGAAAATAAATATATGATTCACAATTTTAATAGCCGCTGCGGCGTTTTGCTAAGATTTTTCGACCGCCTTTAGTCCTTCTTCTCGCGAAAAAACCGCTTTTTCGCGCCTTTTTAACCTTGCTTTTACGATGGTTTTCCACGATGTACTCCTGTTATATTACTAAAATTACTTACAACAGCCGGCATTATAACCTACCGGCAGGGTTCATTGCAATAGAAAATCTTGCGGTTATCTGCGATGTCTGTTTCGCCTGTTTTTTCGGACTTGTTTTTTATTCGGTTTACTCTTTTTATTTTTGGCGGATTTTCTTGCCAGAGGCTCTGCAAGAGCAAGATTAAGCTGTCTGGCTGGGATATTTATCGAGACAATTCGGGCTTTTATCTTATCGCCGATATGTACGGCATATCCGCTTTTTACTCCTGTAATACAATAAGATTTTTGATGGAACTGCCAATTATCCGGGCCAAGCTCTTCAAGAGGAATCAGGCCTTCGATACCGAATTTTAGACATCGGGCAAATACTCCGAATTTCGCTAATCCTGTTACGACGCAGTCAATCTCGTCGCCGAGGCGTTTTTTCAGCATCTGCAGAATTAAAACTGTTTTTAGCTCCTCTTCCGCGTCCTCAGCGCGTTCTTCGGTGAATGTAATATGTTTACCGACTTGTGCTAAATCTTTTTGGCCGGATTGTTCGGGCATCGAACTTCTCAGATGGCCATCGAGAATCCTATGCAGAAGTAAATCAGCGTATCTTCTAATCGGGCTTGTGAAATGGCTGTAATGACGGCTTGCCAGAGCATAATGGCCGATGCTTACAGGGGAATAAACGGCTTTTTCGAGCGAGCGAAGCACATACATATTTACCGCAAATTCACAATTTTTTGTTTTAACGGCATCGAGCAGATTTTGAATATCGAATCTGTTCGGGTTTTGCGGGAAAGAAATCCCAAGTGTCCTGACTAACTGGGTAAGCTCTTTCATCGACATATTATCAGGGTCAGGATGTATCCGGCGTAAAAACGGAATATTCAATTTATCAGCCAAAGAGGCAACCGCCTCGTTAGCTTCGACCATAAACATCTCGATTATAGTGTGCGGATAGCTGTCGTCCGCCGGATGGGCATCGACCACTCTTTCGGAAGAATCGAATACCAGCTCGGTTTCGGGCAATGCCAAATGCAGCATGCCGGCTTTAATTCTTCTGGCTTCGATGATTCGGCTTAGCTTTTCCATATCCTTTATTAATTTAATAACTTCGGGAGAAAAATCTTTGGTACGGCCTTTGAGGATTTGCTCGGCCTGCTGATATGTCAGCCGCGAAGCCGAACAGATAACCGTATTAGCGTAATCGCGATTAATTATATCTGCCTGTGAGTCATAAGTTATGAAAACACTTTTGCAGAATCTTTTTTGATTCGGCTGAAGCGAGCAGACTCCGTTGCTTAAAACTTCAGGAAGCATCGGTATGGTTTTTTGCGGAAGATAGACGCTGTTGCCGCGTGTGTAAGCTTCTTTATCCAGCGGCGAATCCGCTTTTATAAAATGGCTTACATCGGCAATATGAACACCGAGAACCCAATTGCCGTTCGAATCTTTTTCAATACTTATAGCATCATCGAAATCTTTGGCATCGGGCGGGTCAATCGTAATTATGATTTTGTCTTCAAGATTAAGTCTTTTATCATCACTATCAGGATTGAAACCTGACGCGGCGTTATGGGCCTGCGACAAACAGGAATCGTCGAAAATATCAGGTATATGAAATTGACGTACGACGGAATTCAGTTCTGATTCGTAACGGCCCGCTTTACCGAGAACCTCGATAATAACTCCGCGGGCAAGCGAATTGACTTGGGGATAGGTAATAATCTCAACAACTACTTTGTCTTTTTCTTTTACATTTTTCGCGGTAATATCATCAACGCCGATGAGGTCTGTAAATCCCGAACCATCGGGCTGAACAAACCAGCCCCGTGATTGTTTAATCAAAGTTCCGACAAAGCGATTTTGAGAACGTTCGAGAATTTCAACAACTTTGCCGCTCAGCCGTTCCAGCCCTTCACGATGAGTTTTTCTCGTAATACAAGCCGAGACAATATCGCCGTTCATAGCGTTTTTAGTTTCGTCAGGCGGAATAAAAATATCTGCATGAGAAGCCGGCTCGAGCGGAACTACAAAACCGAATCCTTTAGGATTTGCCCGGAAAGTTCCTGTTACAAGGCTCGATGCTAATGCCGGAGTAACAAGATTTCCGCCGGTAATTGCTATTTGCCCGTTTTGACGGAGCTGTCGGAATGCCTCTTTGAATTGGGCGTAATCTTTTTGTTCTACCCCAAGATTTTTGGCCAATTTAGAAAGCTTGACCGGTTTATAATCGCGCCGGCCAACAGCTTTTTTAATTGATTCGGAATAGTTATCTAACATAAAGATTGCCAAAGTATAACAGCTATCACGCCAAAAACACTAATTATTTGCCTATAAAAGAAAACATCGGACGATTGTGCGTCGCCCGATGCCTTCCGGAGGGGAGAAAATTGTGCTTAGGTTGTACATCGGCAAAGGCCGAGTTTTTACATTAATTTTTTGCTCTCTACCGTTTAAAGCAGGATTTTATCGGTCGTTGGGCAAGTCTGCCTGCCAAAAACATAAGACTTAATCGAGGCTCATCGGTTCTATCTTTCGGGATGTACGGCGATAGACCGTAATGCCTTTACAGCCGAGCTGATAGGCTGTTTTGTATGCTTTGTCAACCGCCGCGGCACTTGCATTTTCGGGAAGATTTATAGTTTTGCTGACAGCGGAATCGCAATTTTTTTGGAAAGCTGCCTGCATTTTAATATGCCATATAGGAGCAATGTCATAAGCGCATTTAAAAACATCTCTGATTTTTTTAGGTATCTTGGAAATTTTCTGAATGCCTGCGGTTTTGGCAAGCTGCTCTTGCAATTTTTTGGAATAAAATTCCCCATTCTCTGCGGCGGCTTTAAATATAGGATTTATTTGTAAAAGTTTTTCGCCAGATAGGACATGTCTTTTAAATATTAGCGAATACAAAGGCTCGATTGATGCCGAGCAGTCCGCGATTATACTAATCGTCCCTGTCGGCGCGATAGTAGTAACCGAGGCATTTCTCAGTTTAAGATTTTTCTCGGTGCGCCAGATGCTTTGACTCCAGTTCGGAAAAGGCCCTCGCAAATCCGCAAGACGAACACTGGCTTTGTGAGCCTGTTCGTTAACAAACTCCATAAGTTTTTCGCCAAAATCGACGCCTTTTTGAGAATCATAAGCAACGCCGAGCATAAAAAGCAAATCCGCAAAACCCATCAGCCCAAGTCCGATTTTACGATTCGACTGAGAAATTCGTGCAGTATCGCTGACCGGATATTTACACATATCGATTATATTATCGAGAAAACGAACGGCTATCTGAATCGCCGCAGCCAAACCATCGTAATCGAAAGCGGTTTTATCGGTTCGCTGAATTACAAATTTCGTCAGATTTATACTGCCAAGAGTACAGGCTTCATAAGGCAAAAGCGGCTGTTCACCGCAGGGGTTCGTAGCCTGAATCTGCCCCAGAGAAGGTATAGGGTTATCTTCATTAATACGGTCTATAAATGCCAGACCCGGCTCGCCGGTTTTATGTGCGCATTTTACAAGCATTTGCCAAATATCCGAAACGGTATAAAATTTCCCTGCGGATTTAGTGCTTTTAGACGGCTTGGCCGGTACAGGATATAAATCATCTAAGGTATAATTTCGGATATCGATTTTTTTGGGCAGCAGATAATTTTGACCCGTTCTGGGGTTTGTAACTTTGTGCGGAGTTTTATCATTTTTTAAAACTTTATCCATCCAGCGATTGGTAACTTTTACGGAAATATTAAAATTCGTAAAAGCGGTAAGTTCCTGTTTGGCAACAATAAACTTTAAAATATCAGGATGACTAACGCTGCACATAGCCATATTTGCTCCGCGCCGAAATGCTCCCTGCTGAATTGCGTCGGTAGCCTCGGAGAAAACCCTCCAAAAACTAATCGGGCCCGATGTTTTACCGCCGCTGGAAGCAACTATATCTCCGGTCGGGCGAAGCTTATCGAGTGAAAATCCCGTCCCGCCGCCGGATTTCTGAATCAAAGCGGTTTGCTTTATCGTTTCGAATATCCCCTCGATACTGTCTTCGATAGGCAATACGAAACAGGCACTGAGCATACCGCTGGGGCGATTTGCGTTCATCAAAGCCGGTGAATTAGGCAGAAATATCAGAGATGCCATCAAGTCGTAAAATTTTTTGTGCCATTGTTTTACCTGCTCGATATCAGCTCCGTAACGCTTCTCCGCCGAAGCGGTAAGATGGGCGACTCTGCTGAAAAGACCGGCGGGCGTTTCGATAATTTGCCCCTGCTCGTCTTTGATAAGGTATCGGCTTTTAAGAACTGCCAGAGCGTTTTCTGTAAGTTTCGGCGCCTCGCCGGGAATAGGGATGTTCGTATCGTTCATCTCGGCCATTTTGCAGTCCCTTTATTACGATGTTATTTCTTGCGAATCCATCTGAAACGAAACACATCTCTAATCCGCTCGGTGAATCTAACGCCGAGCGACTGAGCAGTTATTCGGTAATCGGCGCGGCGAAGTTCGTCATTGGTGATTTTCTTTTTCGGTTTAAAACAGTGTAAAAATACTCCCGCTAACCAGCCCAGAATAGAGTTGCTTTGATTTTTCTGTCCGTTTTTTTTATTAATCATCATCTCTGAACAGCGATTTTAGTCGCCGCGAGCAGCTCGTCGCCGGTTCGATTTTGCCATTCGGTTTCGGCAAAAAGCTGATGCCGCTCGAGAATTACCGGCTGCAAATCATAGTACGAAGTAACGGCGCTGATGCCCGCCTCGACAGGCCCTTGCGTCTTGAAATCGGCTCGGATAAGCCAATCGCTTATCTGGTCATCGTATTCCGCCGGATAAATCAGAGCTGCTGCGTATTTATCATCAGCCAGTTTCGCCAGATGAACCTTCGCGCGGCAAGGCGGAGACTTTGCGACGGCGAGATTTACCAGCCGCTCGAAATCGCCTTTGGCGTTATCGGATTGACCGGAAAAGAAAAACATTCCCGATTCGAGCTGAAAGGTCTGGGGCGATACACCTTTTAATTCGAGCCTGCCGTCCGGATAGGCATTATGAATTTTATAGACCTTGCAGCCTCTGAATTTTTCGCTTTCTAAAAGCTCGGCGACTTCTTCGGCTGTAAAGCCCACCCCGCTATGCTCGCCGAAATCAACGATATACAAACCGGTGTATTTATCAGGTTTTTGCAATTTAGGTAACTTCATAACGCTATTTTAGCCGCAGATTGAACAGATTGCACGGTTTTTTTACCGTAAAGGGCAAAGGAATTTCTAAGCCGCAGAGGAATTAATTCTAAATTCTGAATTCTTAGCACCGCCGCTTCTTATACATTCATGCTTTTAAAACATTATGTTACATTTCGGCAATAACCTTTCGATTCTGTCCAGCTCATTTTCACTGAAATTATTGCCGTCAAGAAAAAGCGTTTGCAGATTCGTCAGTTTTGCTATATTTGTTGGTAAAGTTTTTAAGCCTCCACCGCTTAAATTAAGTTCTGTGATGCTTTGATAATCTTCGTCGTTGATAGCGCCTTGCGGCTTATTGATAACTTTTCTTATCTCTTCTTCAAAGATTTTTTCATCGTCCTGAAGTATCTGCTGAGGCTGTTCTTCTTTTCTCTGCTCAACAATAAACTGATTAACAGCCTCTCTGTTTTCTTTATCTTCGAGCCAGCTTATTCCCTGTTGAGTTCTGAGAACTTCCTGCAGAAATTCCATATCACGCAGTTTATCTGTAATTTGCTTGGCTCTTTTGGGCCGTTCATAAGCCTTACTTGCTTCGGATTCTTTTTGTACCGCTATTTTCTCTCCTTTAACAAAACCAAGGACTGTCTCGCAAACATCCTGATTTCGCCACAGGTACTCGTATAGCCTTTCATCTTTCAGGTGGTCTCTCAATATTCTCGATATGACGCAAAATCCCATTATTTTAGTGTCGGCTTCACTTCCGGTTACCGTTTTCCATAAAATTCTGTCAACGATAAGATTGTTCAAAAATCTCACAAGATTTCTCGGATTAAAACGGGCGCCTGTTGAAAGGACCTTCTGCAGGTCGCTTATAACCTTTTTGACAGGTTCATTTGATGAGTGATTTAATGCGTTGTTCTTATCGAGAAGTTCAGAAATATAACCTTCGAATCTTTTTTCATGAGGCAGCAGCGGAAGCGGAAGCTGAATAATTTTATCAAGATAGTCTTTACCGCCCGATTGATAATCACTTACCTTGAATTCTTCCTCGAAGCGGTATTTTAAAAAACCCTGAAGTATCCTTCTATCAAGAGCAAGGGTAAAGATAAATCCTTTCTGGCAAAGGACCAGCTTTATGCTTTCGAGCAGCTTAATCGCTTCGGGAGGATTGCATCTGTCAAGGTCATCGATGAAAACCGCGATTTTCGGCGTTTCTATTTCATTTTCAGCCTGCTTTGACAGGGATTCCAGCATCTCGAAGGCATTGTAATAAAGGGTTTTTTCTATCAGCGGGTCGTCGCCTTTTTGAAGCTGGTCATATCTGTCTATCATCTCTTTTGCCACAAAACCGGCCTCAAGCTCGCCGAAACCGGGCACACTTACTTTTCCGGTAGCGGAAAAACCGTAAGCAATCGCTCTTAACGCCCTTGACATTTTCGAGAGACCTGATTTGAGCTTTGATTCGATTTTGGTATTGGATTTGAGTTTTTTATTAACAGCCTGCGCGATTGTAGATACGAGTGGAATAAGCGGATGCTGTTCTTTGCCGTATTGCCATGCATTAAACCAGACTGTAACGATTTTTTCGTCGTTCTTTTCTACCAGCTCTTTAGCAAGCCTAAGAACGGAAGTTTTGCCTTCGCCCCAATCAGCGTATAATCCGATTGTGAACGGGCCTTTTGTCCCTAAAGCAGCGCCAGCGATTACATCCGCGAAGGGTCTTAATCCGAGAATATCCTCACCGAGATTTTCTACAGGCTCATCGATAAGCAAATATACCGGTTCGGTTTTATAGTTGTCAGATATGGGTTTTTTTGCCATTTTTCCTCTCTATCTAATCATATTAGTAATATTATCATCCCCAAACCTGCAAAAAACAAGGGAAATTTAGTCGATAGTAGTTAGCGAATAGCTTTATCCGCATAATCAGCGTCTATGAAATTAACCAGTACCCCATTAACCAATTACCCCCCCACCATTTGACCAACTAAAATCTGTGACTGAAAATAATTAGATTCTTCACTTCGCTACGCTCCGTTCAGAATGACAACAGCGGTATTTATTCGCCTGCCTTGCCGACCTGTCCCGCCGTAGTTCTGAAAGAACGAAGGGGGAAGTCTCCTTGTTGCGTCGCAGCCTTGTGAAGACCAATGACGTAGGCAAGTGTTTCTTCGTGCTTGTCCGCCATAGCCTTGGCGAAGGCGGATTAATTCGTGGTGAATAAAATTTTTTGTGCCTTAGTGGTTAATAATTCTCTGTGGTCTCTCCTTAAAGAGTCCATAGGACTGCGGTAAAAATTCGCGGTAAAAAATTTCTTTATCCTATGCATTAAAAACGCTTGCCAAGAGAAAAACATAAGCCTAAAATCCAAACACAGCAATTAACGGCTGTACTTTTGGCAGGAATTATAAATGGAAAAAACGGTTGTCTCAACTTACCTCACTAACTTTTAAGGAGCTTAATATGTTAAGAAAACCGCTGTCACTGTTTGTCGTTTTTGCATCCATTGTTCTTTTCAGTACATCTTCGTTTGGGTTAGATTTTATGGGGCCGCCGGTATCGACCCTTGAAAAAAGGCAGTTCGGCGGCGGGCTGGAATATTCCTTCGGCGATATAGACTTTTCATGGAATAACGGCAAGAGATTTTTCCCCGGCGGCGGTGGCGGCCCTCTGCAGTCGGTCAAGTTCAACACCGATTGGGAGATGCGAAAAATATCCGCATACCTCGAATACGGCGCTCTGGAAAACTGGGATGTATTCTTGCGTTTGGGATGCGTAGTTGTTGACGGACAAGGCCGTATGCCTTGGGGCACAGAAGGAGACCTCAACGGAAATCACGGCCATGCCTACGGTTTCGGAACGAGAGCGACAATTTGGGAACAGTCATCTAAACTCAAATGGGGTGCTTTGTTTCAAGTCAATTGGAATAATGACTTGGCAGGCAAAATGAAGACTGTGATGGACGGCCAGACTACGACTATGAAGTATAAATATAGTTTCACTGAATATCAGATTGCTTTTGGCCCGCGTTATCAAATAAAAGAAAGATGTTATATCTACGGCGGACCGTTTTTGCACTTTATAAGCGGCAAGGTGCACAGTAAAGGCGATTTTGACGACGGCGGCGGAGTAACAGCCAACAAGTACTCATGGGATATTAAAGAACGTTCGACTGTGGGCGGCTATCTCGGCTTGCAGGTAGATGTCATCGAAAACAAATTGCCGCTGTTCGTTGAATATCAGCATACAGCCGCCGCTGATATGCTCGCTATGAATCTCATTATGAAATTTTAGTCTGCGAGAGCTATAGCAGCTAAATAATATTCTGCGCGTTTTGTGCGGCTATGAAACTTTGATTTTAGCGAATCTGCGTTTGCCGACCTGAATAACCATACCGTCTTTTGGTGTAATTTCGCTGTTGGGGTCAGAAATCTTCTGCCCGTCAATCGTAACAGCCGACTGAGAGCACATTCTCTTTGCCTCACCGCCGGTTTCAACGAGTTTACACACAGTCAAAAGCTGCTTGACTGAAATAGGCGCAGCCGGTAATTGAAATTCCGGCATTTCATCTGGAAGCTGCTTTTGAGCAAAGACCTTATCAAAGGCCGCCGCAGCCGAATCGGCTGCATCTTTATCATAAAACTGCTGTACTATTGTCTTGCCTAAAAGGACCTTTGCCTCTTTGGGGTGGGTCTTTTCGGGATTAACTAATTCCTTGATTTTATCTGTGGGTAAATCGGTCAAAAGAGTGTAATAATTTTCCATCATATCATCGGTGATACTCATTATTTTTCCGAACATCTCATTCGGCGGCTCGGTAACACCGACATAATTGCCCTTTGATTTGCTCATTTTTTCTTTGCCGTCAAGACCGACAAGAATCGGCATTGTTATAACAACCTGAGCTTGCTGTCCGTATGCCCGCTGAATATCACGCCCGACGAGATTATTGAATGTTTGGTCGGTGCCGCCTAATTCGACATCGCTGCTGATGGCGACAGAATCATAACCCTGCATCAGCGGATAAATAAATTCGTGCAGATAAACATCAATCCCTTTGTCTAAACGAAGCTTAAAACTGTCGCGCTGGAGCATCTGCGAGACGGTTTTTTTGGCTGCGATTTTGATTAACTCCATAAGAGAAAGTTTTTCCAGCCACCGGCTGTTGGGGCGAACCTCAAGTTTTTCTTCTGAGGTATCGAGTATTTTTCCGGCTTGCTCGAAATAGGTTTTGGCATTTGCTTCTATTTGTTCATCGCTAAGCATCGGTCTTGTAGCATTTTGGCCGGTCGGGTCGCCAATCCTGGCGGTATAATCACCGATTATTAAAACGGCTTTGTGACCCATATCCTGAAATTGACGCATCTTTCTCAGAACTACCGTATGACCGAGATGAATATCCGGGCTGGTCGGGTCAAGACCGAGTTTAATCCGTAAAGGCTTTTTGTTTTTAGCTGAGGCGGCGAGCTTTTCAAGAAGCTCGTTTTCATTGAAAATCTCGACCGTGCCGCGTTTTAAAGATTCTAATTGCTGTTTAATTTCGCTCATGCTTTTTCTCTGTTTTATTTGTTTAATATAAACGAGGCCGGATTATAAGACAAAAGCCCATAAATGGCAACAATTTGCGTAAAATCAGCCGCAGCTATTTTAAATCTATTAAGCCGCAGCAGTCGCAACTTGAGACAGCTTTTCTCTGGACGGCATAGGCTTGTCAGCCGGAAGATTGCGCGTCAGCCAATTTCCATTGGCCGGAGTCAACATCGCATAGGGCATAATCCACCACAGTCCGACCAGAAAGAATAAAGCGTAACCAAAAGCATAAAGAGCATCAGTGCTTTGTTTGCGAATCGCGTAAAAAATCGCCGGAGCACAGGCCCAAAGTGACGCTCCGGCCAGAATTTGAAGAAGATAAATATGCATTTCGAGCGAAAGACCTACTAATAATGCCCCTATTATTGCGCGTGGTATAAACATATTTATAACCGCGGTTAGGAAATTGACTCTTGCTCCGGCAGATGATTCTTGGCGGAATCGGGTAAAAATAAACTTAGCCATAAGGATTGTTTCGCGAATATTGCTTCTTGCCCATCTGAGAAACATCTTGCAAAGTTTTGTATATCTGGTCGGAACGTTAGTATAAACAACCGCATTAGATTGAAATTTTACTTTGTAACCGTCTCGAATAATAAGGTTTGTCATAGCCCTGTCTTCGCCGATTGTCGCAGGTCGTCCGAGAAATTTTTGATTGAGCCATAAATCAAGATTCTTCATTACCGGACGGCGTTTGTAAGCAGACAAGGCACCGGGGGTACAAAATACGGTATCAACCATACTCTGGCTGGCACGGGTAAAATCGAAGCTGTAGGCAAATGAGACATCTAAAAGTTTGGGTATTATCCCCTGCTCGGTATTGAGAACGCGAACATTTCCGGCAACAGCCCCGACCTGAGCATCATTGACAAAAGGACTGATAAGCCGTCTTAAGGTATGAGTTTCGATAATCGAGTCGCTATCGATAGTTACTAAAATATCGCCGGTGCTTTTTAAGAAACCTGCATATAAAGCCCTTCGTTTGCCCGAATTTTTTTCGAGCTTTATTATTTCGATTCTTCCGGCAAAACGCTGGGCGGCTGTTTGTATCCAAGTCCAAGTATCATCGACACTGCCGTCATCAACGGCAATTATCTGCAATTTAGAAACGGGATAATCACTGTTAGCTACGGATATTAAGGTATCAAGGACTTGTCTGCCTTCGTTGTAAGCCGGAACAATAACCGTGCAGGACGGTAAATCCTGATTTTCGAAGCTTCGGCAGGGTCGATAAAAAATTACCAAAATAATACGCCAAAGAAAAATTCCGAGATTAAGAAACAGCATAATTCTGGCCATGTCCAACCAGAACAGACCTGCTCCGGGCTGTCGAATCTCGTCATAAGCACAGCGGAATTTTTCCCATCCGAAGCCTACTGCAAAAGCGATTGAAACCAAAAAAGCAACTATAGCCAATTTGGTCATCGCCGCAGAGCTTAATAAAACCGAAACAGCCTTTGCCCATTTTAACAGTAAATCGTAAACCGTTACCGTCAAGGCACTTACGCTTGTTGCCTTCGGTGAAATCGTACAATTATCCCTATTGAAACTCAACACGGAAATTTTCCTCCATTGCTATGGATATTAAAAGGTAAGAGTTCCCGGTCAGAACTTGTGACGGCCTTGGGTATCAGCGGCATTGGACAATAACGCGCTTAACCACCGGGTCCACAGCCCAACCTATAAACATGCAATTCTACCAATTTCGGGATTACCAGTCAAGAAAATTTTTTTATTACCGGACGTTAACAAACCCCCTGCTGCTTTCGAAAAAACAACAGGCAAAACATAAAATGTTTATTCAAACACCTGATTTTTATAGTTTTTTGTTTGTGATTTTCGGTAACTTATATAAACTTAGCTCATACAATGGAGGTATAAGATAGTGCCGGAATGGTTTTGGATAGCCTATACTTTTGCGTTCGGCTGCTGCATAGGCAGCTTTTTAAATGTTGTGATTTATCGCCTGCCGAGAGATAAATCATTAGTAAAACCTCCTTCATCGTGCCCATCTTGCGGAAAATTCATACGGTTTTATGATAATATTCCGCTTTTGTCGTGGCTGATGCTGATGGGTAAATGCAGAAATTGCAAAAGCCCCATTTCGCCGAGGTATTTTATTATCGAGCTGTTAACCGGTTTGAGTTTCATATTCTTCTTCTATTTGTACTTCCGTTCAGAACTTTGGCGGAACAGCCCTGATTTCGTCAACGGAGGCTGGCTTTTATACCTGATTACAATAATATTAGTTTCTGCGTTGATAGCATCGTCGGCAATAGACTTGGAGTTATGGATTATACCGTTAAATATCTGCTGGGTGGTAACCGCTGCGGGGATAGTTAGTTCTGGGGCGGCTCCATTTTTTATCGAACCCAGCAAAATCATCGGTTACAAACTTTTTCCTTATGCATCTTCGAAAACTTCGGCTATGGCCGCCGGGGCTGCGATAGGTTTGGGAATATCGATGCTTCTTTTGACAACAGGTTTTATAAAAAGAAGTTATGAAACAAGTGAACCTCAGCAGCAGAATCAAGAACAGCAATTTAATCATAGGCTCGAAGTTCTTCGTGAGGTCGTGTTTTTAATCCCTATATTGGCTGGGGCATTGTTTTTTTACTGGATTAGCGTCAATATTACAGCTTTTCGGGAATGGTGGCTGAATTTTTCGCAACTACCTGTAGTAGCTGGACTTGGGGGAAGTTTGTTCGGTTATTTTATCGGCTGCGGTATAGTATGGGCGACAAGAATTCTCGGCACTTTGGGTTTCGGAAAAGAGGCTATGGGGCTTGGCGATGTTCACCTGATGGGTGCCGCCGGAGCAATCGTAGGGCCTGTTATGATAACGGTCGCTTTTTTCATAGCTCCGTTCTTCGGATTAGGCTGGGCGATTTTTCAAATGTTTTTTAAAAAAGTTCGTCAAATTCCTTATGGTCCCTTCTTGTCATTAGGAATAATAAGTGTTATTATATTCCACAGTGCAATCTGGAACCACCTGCTTGGGGTTCTGGGACATAGATAAAGGATTAAACTTTAGACAAATAATATACAGGAGGTCTAAAATGCAAGCCGCAACCAAAACCAAAGTAATTATGTTAATCAGTATTGCTGCGTTACTGTTTTCTTCCGGATGCGTGGACTGGAAAAAGAAGTATAACGCGCTGAATGTGGAACACCAGAATCTCAAAGGTCTGCTCGAGCGCGAACGTGCCGAAAAAGGTCAGCTCGCCGGTCAGGTAGCGCAAGACCAGCAGACAATCGAAGAGCTTCAGCGTAAAATAGCCGAGAGACAACAAACAGCCGCTCAGGCAACAGGCTTCGGAGATGAGTATGATGTTTCGTTCGATGCACAGGCAGGAACAATTACCGTAACATTGCCGACAGCGATATTATTCGAATCAGGCAAAGCTTCGTTAAAACAAACCACACAGAAAGAGCTTGACCATATAGCCGGTGTTCTTCAATCCCAATATCCCGGCAGAAAAATTGATGTGGTCGGACATACTGATTCGGATCCCATAAAGAAATCGGCATGGCAGGATAACTGGGAACTTTCGGCACAAAGGTCTTTGTCGGTATTAAGATATCTTGTAAGTAAGGGAATCCCCAGTGACCTTATCCGCGCGGCAGGCTGCGGAGAGAGCAGACCCATAGCTCCAAATACAACCGCCGCGGGCAAAGCGAAAAACCGCCGAGTTGAAATCGTAGTCCATATGCGATGAGTCAGCTCATCGCTTCAGGCTGAGAATAAACCCCCGACATTGTTCGGGGGTTTTTTATTAACCTAAGATGACAAGAGCTATATACGGAACAACACAGAAAACTATGATTAGTATTTTGTACACAGCCAGATAGGAATATATCAGCACATTGAACGCATCTCTGGAGATTGAGAATAGTTTGCTGTGAATGCCGAAAATCCAGTTAGCAGCTACAACACAAAGCAAAGATGACAAAAGCAGCAAAGCAACGTTAATTATCGTACACCACATAAAAAAATCTTTGATTGAAACGGCTTGCATGTCAATTCTCCTTATTTGTAAATGTGTTAAATGTTATGTATTATTAAACCGAGAACAGCATTAATCAACCTTAATTTTTAAATCCATTAATTTCGATTTTTCCTGAATTGCTGATTCGGACAAAAATAGCGCCTTGTTCTGCGGTATAGAACCACTTTTCTTTGTCCCGATTAACTGTCTGCTTTTGTCTTAGATAGAATCTGCGGCTGCTGCTGCAAATCAAATCCGCAGTCGCAATGCATTTTCTAAACTGTTCGGACATCGTATTCATCGAGCCGTGATGCGGTACAAGAACAACATCCGGGGATAAATCCTCAAACCGGCTTAGCAGACGCTGCTGGGCGATACTTTCAATATCGGAGCAAATCAGGATTTTTCTCCCCGCAAATTCAATCATACTGACGGTAGATGTGTCGTTATCGCTAAGAAACTCGTCTTGGCAAGCGGAATTATCCGGCCAAAGTATTTTTATTGAAACATTTTTGCCGGCGTAAAGCTCGTCACCGAGCAATTGTATTTCGAAACCTTGTTCGGCAAGACAATCAGCCAGAAATTTTGCAGTGCCGGATTGTTTGGTTTTCTTCAGAAAAGCGGCGTTAGAATAAACAGCTTTTATCCGGCAGCTTGCAGCTAATTCGGTAATGCCGTTAATATGGTCAACATCATCGTGACTTATTATTATAGCATCGGCACAGCTTATACCTTTGTACTTCAAAAAAGGTTTTACTATACGTGTGCCTACATCGCGGGTATATTGCGAGCCGGCATCGAAAATAAAACATTTATTTTTTGCCTGCAGAACTACAGCCTGACCGTGACCGACATCGAGGCAGGTCAGAACCAAATCATTTTTTAAAAACCGTATATAAACCGCAAAAATCATCGCGGCCAAGATTACAATCAAAGCTGCGGTTTTTTTTATTCGAGGTGTCGCTATAATATCCTGCGCGAAGAAAACCAGCAGGACATAATAAACGGCTGCAAGGGACAACGGAACTGCACCTATGAGAAATTCGTTTAGCCCGATTCGGCTTAGCAAATCCACAAACCAAATTAAAATACCGGACAGATGATATAAAACCGAACCTAAAAAAATCGACAGCGTCGGCACTAAAAACCATAGCAACGATTTGATAAATCCGACGGTCAAGATTGAGGCGACTAATGGAAATGTTAAAACGGTCCACAGACTTGTCAAAGGATTAACGGTATAAAAATGATAGAGTATCACACCGGCTCCGCCGAGCCATGCGCCTATACCGACTAAAAACAATTCTATAATAAACAATACTCCTCGATATCTGAACAAGCCGATTGAATCCGGATTTAAACTAAACTCAAAGGTCTTTTGTTTTATATAATTAATCATCGGATTCGATAAAAGCAAAATACCAAGTACCGAGGTAAAAGACAGCTGCCAGCCGGGTTCGAACAAACCGGTCGGCCTGATAAGAAGCAAAATAACCGCAGCTAATGACAATGAATTTATAGGGTCGGCTTTTCGGCGAAACAGAATGGAAAAACCAAATACAAAACAGATAATCGCCGCTCGGACAGTCGGCGGACGGGCAGGAACAATTATCAGGAATAAGCTTATCGCTAAAATGCAGACAAAAGCCCGTGCAGGCTTGAGCAGACCAAATAATTTACAGAACCACCATATAACCGCGGCCAGTATTCCAAGATGCATACCGCTAAGGCTAACAAAATGAAGCAGGCCTGTTTTTTCAAAAGCCCGATAGGTGTTTGCGTCGATATTTGTTCTTTGACCCAGAAGCAAAGCTTCGAGCACGGCTCGATTATTATCTTCGTATAAAACATCACCCAAAACCGCTTGGGACGCAATATGGCGTATTTTATTTTTAATTTTTGCAAAACTCGATATATCACTGTTTTCAAGAATAGTAATCGCATCTCGCGATTTAATCTGAGCGGCCACATAAATATTGCGCCTTGCAAAACTTTCCGCAGCAGAAAATTGACCGGGGTTGGCCGCAGATTTGAATCTTTCAAGCGTGCAGTATGCTTCGATACAGTCGCCGCTATTCAAGTCAAGTATAGGCTCGCTAATCTGCACTCGGATAATACCGGAAATGTTTGTCCAGCCTGTAACTGCCTGCGCCTGCGTCAATTTGAGATAAAAGCTGCTCGACGGGTCGCTATGCGTGAATTTCGAGAATTTCCAATCACTGCCGTAATTGACATAGGGTTCTGTAATTATGATTCCGCGAATCGACGCTAATACCGGCTCATCATTTACAAAATTGCGAATATCATTCGAGGCCGGGCTGCTGAAACTTATATTTCGTACCGCTCCCAGATAAGATGCACATAAAAAAACAGCTATAGCAGAAGGAATAACATTTGCGATTCTTTTATTTTGCCTCCGATGACGCAGGCAAAACGGTATGATTAACACAGCTAAAAATAACAGAACCGACAGACTCAGCCAGTTCCATAACGGCAGATTTAATACATCCTGAACAACGATTCCCGATATCAAGCCCGCGGCAATAAACATAGCCGGTGACGTAATAACACACCGGCGAATCAGACCTCCGAAACCTTCCATCCGGCGGTCTAACTGCATAAGTTTATTCTGTATCGAGTCCATACAGGGACATATTTTAGCTCATAACATATCCCTGTTCCAGAAACAAATTTAACATCTATTGACAATATCCCTTTTTTTCTTCGGTTAAGCAACGGAAACCTGCTCTTGCAGATTCGAAGAACCTTGCAGAACAGCTTTTATTTGTTCGGCAGCTTTCCTTCCCGAATAGAGCATCGAGCCGAATGTCGGCCCCATACGAGCAATTCCATGGACGGTCGACACCGACATCCCGCAGGCAAAAAGTCCGGGGAAAATTTCGCCGGTTTTTTCCACTACCAAATTCTCTGAGCTGTTCACATCCATAGCTCCGAAAGTTTTGAGCTTTAGCAACCCTCGTTTTTCTATACTCTTTGCAACCAGAGCATCGTGACCTGTAGCGTCAATTACGACCTTCGATTCGAGTGAAACAGGGTCAACACATGTTATCGCTCTGGGCAAGGCTGAAACCGGCGTCCAATTTATAACCGCGCCCTCGACTTTGCCGCCGCGAAGAACAACATCATCGAATTTTGTCATATTCAGAATTTTTACTCCGGCATCGCAAGCTGCGGAAATAAGTTTAGAACAGGCGTTAGGACCGTCGGCGGTGAATAAACCGCTATCAACCTCTTTGTACGGTATATTCAGCTCGTTTAAAATATACTCCGACGGTGCCCTAAAGGTTACAGTATTCATAAGATAACCGCCGATCCAGAATCCGCCTCCGATGTAATTATTGCTTTCGACAATGAGAACCTTAAACCCGTTTCCTGCCAAATCTCTGGCTGCCATCAAACCGCTCGGGCCCCCGCCGATAACGATAACATCAGAAACAATATATTCCTCAAACCACTTCGAAAATTCACCGACAATCGCACGCGTAATCTGTGACTCACTGACTTTTTGAAACATTAGACACTCCTTTCTTAGAATTAGTTAAAAAAATAAAAACTTATAATGCGTTAGCAATATCTTCCTTTAGGTCTTCAATGTCCTCTATGCCGACAGACAATCGAATCAGACTGTCAGATATCCCTCTATCAATCCGCTGCTGATGTGATAAAAATCCGTGCGTCATGCTGGGCGGATAGCATACCAGCGATTCGACACCGCCGAGACTTTCGGCGAGCGTAAAAATCTTGAGCTTCGACGCAAAATCGTTAACGGCATCAACCGTACCGTCAATCTCAAAACTAACCATTCCTGAAAAACCGCTCATTTGGCGTTTTGCAAGCTCATATTGAGGATGTTTTTTAAGTCCGGGATAGTAAACTTTTTTTACTTTTTCGTGCGATTCGAGAAATTCCGCGATTCCAAAAGCATTAATTTCATGCTGGCGCATACGAACAGCCAAAGTTTTCATTCCGCGAAGCACTAACCAGCAATCCCAAGGAGCCGGAATGGCTCCGGCGGTATTTTGATAATAACGCAGGGAATTAAAAATCTTTTCGTCAGATGTTATAACCGCTCCGCCGACAATATCGCTGTGTCCGGCGAGGTATTTGGTAGTGCTTTGGACGACAATATCGGCTCCGAGTTCTAAGGGCCTTTGAAAGTACGGGCTTGCAAACGTATTGTCCACCGCCAGAAGCGCATTATGCTGATGAGCAATTTTCGCAACGGCAGAAATATCGACTATTTTGAGAAGCGGATTAGTCGGAGTTTCAATCCATATCAGTTTGGTATCAGAATTACACGCCTTCGAAAAACTATCGGGGTCATCGATATCCGCATAAACTATTTCGATTCCATATCGTTTAAAAACACGTTCAGCCAGACGAATACTTCCGCCGTAAAGGTCATCTCCGGCTACGATACGATTGCCGGGTTCGACGATATTGAAAACCGCGGCAGTAGCCGCAACACCCGAAGCAAAAGCAAGGCCGAAGCGGCCCGATTCAAGAGCGGCTATCGCTTCTTCAAGAGCCGCTCGGGTCGGATTACCTGTCCGCGAATATTCATAACCTTTATGCACACCTATAGCTTGCTGCTGAAACGTCGATGTCTGATAAACCGGAACGACAACAGAACCTGTCGCGGAATCAGGTTGTTGGCCGCAATGAATGGCTTTTGTTTCAAATCTCATATGTCGATTCTTTCCTGTTGTTTAACCAATAATTAATTAAATCTACTCTTGTCAGTAATCCGGTAAGAGTTTTTTGCTTTTTGACTAACACAGCCGAAGCACCTGATAAAAGAACACGGTAGGCCTCGGAAATATCGGTGGTTTCTTCAAGAACCGGCAAGGGTTTACCCATAACAGCAGATATATTTTGCCGGTGAAAATCTATACCATCGTGCGAAAGTTTCATAAGGCTGGCTTCATTTATACTGCCAATGATGTTATCGTCATCATCAATCACCGGAACCTGTGAAATCTCATACTGCTGCATCAGATTAATTACACTGGATAATTTCTCCTGCGGCGAGACGGAAATAATATGCTTGAAGCTGTTCTTGTGCAGCAATACATCTTTAATCTTCGTCGGTTCGTACCGCTTGCCTTCCCAGAAGCCGTTTTCCTGCATCCATTTATCGGAATAAATCCTATTTATATAATTTCTTCCGGTATCCGGCAGCAGTACAACTATATATTTGGGTTCCTCAAGACGCTGTGCGTATTTCAACGCAGCGGCAAGAGCCGTCCCCGAAGAACCTCCGGTGAGCAATCCTTCTTCTCTGGCCAATCGGCGGGCGGTATTAAAAGATTCTGTATCACTTACTCTTATCATCTCATCAACTATCTGCCTGTTAAAAGTTTTAGGTATGAAATCCTCTCCGATTCCCTCGACCTTATATGAGCACGGGCTGTCACCGGAAAGAATAGAACCAACAGGGTCGGCTCCGACTATGATAATATTCGGATTCTTTTCTTTGAGATACCGGGCGGTGCCGGAAATGGTCCCTCCCGTGCCCATTCCGGCAACAAATACCTCAATTTTTCCTTCGGTATCTTCCCATATTTCAGGCCCGGTCGTTCGGTAGTGTGCTAAAGGGTTGTTGGGATTCTCAAACTGATTAGGTCTAAAAGAATTTGGAATTTCGCCTGCCAATCTATCCGCCACGCCATTGTAGCTTTCCGGTGAATCCGGCGGTACTGATGTAGGGGTAATTACAACTTCGGATCCGTAAGCTTTGAGAAGGGAGATTTTTTCCTGACTCATTTTATCCGGCAAAACAAATATGCAGCGATAGCCTTTTATAGCCGCTGTCATAGCCAAACCGACGCCGGTATTTCCCGCTGTCGCTTCTATAATTACACCGTTTGGTTTAAGTCTGCCTTCACGCTCGGCAGCCTCTATGATTGCTATAGCGATTCTATCTTTTACGCTTCCGCCGGGATTAAGGAACTCGGCTTTGATATATATATCAGCATTGAGGCCTTCGGTAATTTTGTTTAATTTTATCAGAGGGGTTTTTCCTACGGCCTGTAGCGCATTATTTAATCTGGACACGATTATTACCTCGGAACTTTTACGACTATAATATTCTCTGCCTATGTCTTAAACTGTGATGTCTGCAAAAAGCACAGATGATAGATAACGCTCCCCGAAGCTCGGTATAATTGCAACTATTACTTTGCCTTCGTTTTCGGGTCTGGCCGCGATAATACTCGCTGCGCGAAGTGCCGCTCCGCTTGAAATGCCTACAAACAAACCCTCTAACTTAGCCGCCCGACGAGCATAATCAATTGCTTCATCTTGGTCGACCGTAACAATTTCGTCGATGATAGACAAATTCAAAACCTTCGGTACAAAACCTGCGCCTATTCCTTGAATTTTGTGAGGGCCGGGTTTCAAAGGTTCGCCCGCCCGCGATTGCGTTAAAACAGGACTTTGTGCCGGTTCGACGGCAACAGCTTTAAACGAAGGTTTTCTGGCTTTGATAACCTCGCTAATACCCGTAATAGTTCCGCCGGTCCCAACCCCGCTTATTAAAATATCTATCTTTCCGTCGGTATCTGCCCAGATTTCCTCTGCGGTGGTTTCTCTATGAATCTGGGGATTAGCGGGATTCTCGAACTGCTGAGGAACGAAAGAATTTTTTTCGGATTGGGCGATTTCCATAGCTTTGCGTATAGCACCGGACATACCCTCGGCTGCCGGTGTTAAAACCAGTTCAGCACCAAGTGCCCTGAGAACTTTTCTTCTTTCCAGACTCATAGAATCCGGCATTGTCAGCAGCAACCGATAACCTCTTTCGGCTGCTGCGAACGCCAAGGCAATACCTGTATTGCCGCTGGTAGGTTCAACGATAACGGTCTTGTTGTTAATCTTCCCGTCACGCTCGGCAGCTTCTATCATCGCCACGCCGATACGGTCTTTTACCGAAGATAAAGGGTTATGGCTTTCAAGTTTTGCCAATACCACAGCTTTGCTTTGTATTAGTTTATTCAGACGAACCAAAGGAGTATGGCCAACAGTTTTCGTTATGCTTTCAAATATATTTGCCATATTTCACCTGTATTAATTTTAAGATTTTTTCAATGCTTGCTCGATATCCGCAATAATATCATCTATATGCTCGATACCGATAGATAAGCGGACAAAATCAGGCGTAACACCCGTAGCCAACTGTTCCTGCGGCGAAAGCTGCTGATGGGTTGTCGTGGCCGGATGAATCGCAAGACTTTTGGCATCGCCGATATTCGCAAGGTGCGATATAAGCTCGAGAGAATCGATGAATTTTTTGCCTGCTTCCAAACCGCCTTTTATTCCGAAACCTAAAATCGCTCCGGCGCCTTTAGGCAGATATTTCTTGGCTTTGGCATTATCAGGGCTTGATTTCAAACCGGGATAATTCACCCACGAAACCTTCGGATGTTTGCTGAGATATTCCGCTGCGGCAAGAGCATTTTCAGAATGTTTCGGCATACGTAAATGCAGTGTTTCGAGACCCTGCAGGAATAAAAACGCATTAAATGGTGACATAGCCGGCCCCATATCCCTAAGAAGAGTAACCCTTGCCTTAATAATGTAAGCAATATTCCCAAGAGGCTTGAGGGCTTCGACAAAATTTATTCCGTGATAACTCGGGTCAGGCTCGGCTATCAGCGGAAATTTACCGTTTGTCCAATCGAATTTTCCCGAATCAACAATCAGGCCGCCTATAGAAGTTCCGTGACCACCGATAAATTTAGTAGCCGAATACACAACAATATCAACACCGAAATCAATCGGCCGCAGAAGATACGGAGAAACTGTATTGTCCAGAACAAAAGGTATCCCGTTATCATGGGCTATTTTTGCAATTGCCTCGAGGTCGGCAACATCGAGCTTGGGATTTCCGATTGACTCGGCGTAAATAGCTTTTGTTTTCGGCGTAATAGCATCTTTAAAAGCCTGCAAGTCATTCGACTTAACAAATTTGACATTAATTCCGAGCCTCGGAAATGTGTAATGAAACAGCGTATATGTCCCGCCGTAAAGATTATCCGCAGATACAATTTCATCACCTGCCCGCGCGATATTCAAAAGTGCAAGGGTAATAGCGGATTGACCGCTCGCAACTGCCAAAGCTGCTGCGCCGCCATCGAGCAAAGCGATACGTTTTTCGAGAACATCTGTTGTCGGATTCATCAATCGGGTGTAAATGTTGCCAAATTCCCGCAAACCAAAAAGATTGGCCGCATGCTCAGAGCTTTTAAACTGATACGAAGTAGTTTGGTAAATCGGTACAGCTCTAGAGCCGGTTGTCGGGTCAGGTTCCTGCCCGCCGTGCAGAACTAATGATTCCGATTTTAACTTTTGGTCGATTTTGCTCATAAATATTTTTCCTTTCGTAAAAACGAATTTATATCAATACCTAAAACGCATATTGCAAGCTCACAACAACTCCGCCGCCCAAACCAACTTTCGATGACGACCTGTGATTACCCGTATTCACATACGCGGCTATTAATGTAAGATTTTTATTAACAAACCACGCAAGATGAGTATTCCAGTAATCAGCATCTTTCCAAGTTTTATATTTAGCTCCCTGTCTGTATTCGAATCCGACCGCGATGTTCTCGAAGGGCATTATATCAATATTACCGAAAAATACCTCATCTCGGTCATTATTAAAACCAAGAACGCCGAGCGTCTGGCCTTTCGTAGAAAGAAACCCGCCTGAAAGCAGTACAGGCACAGGCAGAGCCTTAATAAATTTTGTCGCGACAAGGTAAAAATCTACTCCTGACTTATCAACACCCGGCGGAGTGCTAAACGAAGTATGCTTAAAAACAGTACCGAACGAAATCGCCGGTATAACGTCAGTTTCTTTCACGATTAAATACTTCAGACCAAAATTATTTTTGTAGATATTCTTGGCGTTGGCCACACTGATACTTTCATAACCGTACGAAACTTCCAGCCGCTTAAATAATGTTCCGGCAACTCCGATAGTTGTCCAATCTATGCCCACATCACCAAGATGAACATACCATGTTCCGATTTGGGGCTTGCTGAAAATATCCGCAAGGGATTTTTTCTGCGGCTGGGTGTCGTCCTTTTCAAAATCATTACCCGCAGTATAAGCAAACGGATTAAAAGCGGCCCCTCCAACCCCTTCGAGGTTGTTAAAAGGCACCCCCGCATATAAAGAAAAATCCAACACTGTCAAAACCCCAAGATACACTACAGCCCTGCTAAATAATTTTTTCATCTGGATTACTCCTTTCATTTTTTCAGGATAATCCAGATGTCTGGTTGCTCCCGATTTTTTATACTTTAAATACCTGCGGCCTGACCGCGCGGATAACTGCAAAAATTATCTATATTCCTGCACCCTTCTCAAAATTTTCCATATCGTCGTAACGCTTTCTTTTAGTTACCTCAATTTGCACAACACGTTTATCATGAACTTTAATCACTATACTACCATAGTCCAGAGTGTTTAAACTATCAGTTATCTCCTTCAAAACGTTCTGGCTTAGGCTGCTCTGCAAGCTCTTGTTTTTTACACTCATCTACGGCCCTAAAATTATTACCCTACTAATCATACTGATATGATATGGATTGTATGATTAAATCGTCTTTTGTCAATGTGATTTTTTAATTATTTTTCAAAAAACTTGTGTTTAAGCACTTTTAACGAGCTGCTTTTAAATCATAAACTCTTTTTTTAAAAGGACTTAAGTCAAAACGGCATGATTTTGAAAAATTATACCTTCAGATAGAAGAAAATGAAATAAATACCCTATGCTTAGGTAGTGATTCGAAATATTTTTAAGTTTTTCAGGATTCAGCCGCAAACCATCCATGAGTGTATTTTTTCGAGGGTTTGCTTTATAACAGCCGCACTTTTTTGAAGTGCTGATTGCTCTGATGTAGGCAGCTGGGCTTTGACGATTTTTTCAACACCGCTTCTTCCTACAACACAAGGAACCGAAAGGCAAACATCGCTAATATCATATTCTCCGCTCAAAAGAGTTGAAACGGTCAAGACGCTTCGTTCATTTCTAAGAACTGCCTGTGATATTCTCAACAAGGACATTCCTATGCCGTAATAAGTCGAACCTTTGTAATCTATTATATGATAAGCCGAGTCTTTAACAGCCATCGCAATCCGTTCTAAATTCTCTTCGTAGTTGCAGTCATTGCAAATCCGGCAGTAATTGCGAACAGGCAGCCCTGCAATATGGGTCATCGACCACGCGGCTACTTCGCTATCACCGTGTTCGCCGATTATATAAGCATGAATATTATGAGCATCTACGTCGCAGTGTTTGCTTAGCAGGTATCTAAAACGGGCACTGTCAAGAACCGTACCTGAACCTATAATATGCGGCGCAGGCCAGCCGAGATAATCCATAGCAATACGGGTTAGAGCATCGACAGGGTTAGTAACCATAACAAGAACGGCATCGGTTTTAACTTTGCCTATTTCAGCACATATTTGCTTAACCACATCAGCATTGCTTTGGATTAGCTCAAGACGGCTTTGACCGGTTTTTTGTTTGGCTCCGGCTGTAACAACAATTAAATCGGCATCGGCACAATCCTTATAATTACCGGCTTTAATTTCGACCGGAGGAATAAACGGCAGACAGTGTGCCAAATCCAGCGATTCTCCCTGAGCCCGTTTGTCGTCTTTGTCAATCAGAACAATGCTGCTTGCCAAACCGCTGGGCAAAAGGGCGTATATATAAGCCGTGCCGACCGAACCGGCGCCTATAACTACAACTTTTCTTCCCTTGGCAGACATAAAACACCTCACTGTTTATTACTACTTTTCATTTCGAGAAATGTTTGCAAAATTTCGGCAGCGGCTACGGCATCGAGAGGCTTTCTTTTTTTGGAGGCTTTGATATCAATATCAGCAAATTTATCTTCCGCTGCGAAAGAGCTTAGCCTTTCATCGCAAAAATCTATCGGAACAGCCGTATTCTTTTTTAGCTCGGCGGCGAATTTCTCAACCGCTTGTGCCTGAGGTCCTTTTGTTCCATCCATATTAAACGGCATACCGATAATTACAGCTTCGATTTTTTCATCATCAATTATTTTGCAGATTGATTTGATAAGATTTTTACTGCCATCAAGTATCCCAAGCGGGGAACAAATCGTTTCAGTCGGGTCGCAAACGGCAAGGCCGGTACGCTTGGAACCGTAATCAATGGCAAGATATTTCATTATTTTAAAATACTCGAAATCACAGGTTAGAGGAATTTTTCTCCCTCGTGTTTTTCAATCAGCTCCAGCAGTTCCTTTAGCCGATGAGCTTGGTCAGCATGGCAAATCAGTGTTGCGTCTGCGGTATGTGCAACAATAATATCTTTCAATCCTATAGCCGCGATAAGATGTTTATTTTCTTCAGTAATAAAAAAGCTGTTTTTGCAATCGAGAATTTCGCTACGGTCGGCAACGACAACATTTTTATTTTC
>Ga0265293_10002943_pt1 | contig 32721 bp, 33 predicted proteins | sample Munlanlewell138R_FD_192505 | JGI IMG/M metagenome (GOLD analysis project Ga0265293, IMG submission 192505) | Leachate microbial communities from a municipal landfill in Southern Ontario, Canada - Leachate well 138R | ecosystem: Engineered > Solid waste > Landfill > Unclassified | place: Canada... | reverse complement strand
GTTTCATACTTGCGTACGTACTCCCCAGGCGGAGTGCTTAATGCGTTAGCTGCGGCACCGAGGTTTGACCCCCAACACCTAGCACTCATCGTTTACGGCGTGGACTACCAGGGTATCTAATCCTGTTCGCTACCCACGCTTTCGTGCCTCAGCGTCAGTTATAAGTCCAGAAAGTCGCCTTCGCCACTGGTATTCCTCCTAATATCTACGCATTTCACCGCTACACTAGGAATTCCACTTTCCTCTCCTTAACTCAAGCCTTTCAGTTTCAAATGCTTACCACGGTTGAGCCGTGACCTTTCACATCTGACTTAAAAGGCCGCCTACGCACCCTTTACGCCCAATAAATCCGGACAACGCTTGCCCCCTACGTATTACCGCGGCTGCTGGCACGTAGTTAGCCGGGGCTTCCTCCTAAGGTACCGTCATTATCGTCCCTTAGGACAGAACTTTACGACCCGAAGGCCTTCTTCGTTCACGCGGCGTCGCTGCATCAGAGTTTCCTCCATTGTGCAATATTCCCCACTGCTGCCTCCCGTAGGAGTCTGGACCGTGTCTCAGTTCCAGTGTGGCCGTTCACCCTCTCAGGCCGGCTACCCATCGTGGTCTTGGTGAGCCGTTACCTCACCAACTAACTAATGGGACGCGAGACCATCTTTCACCGCTTTGCGCTTTAACTATTCTTCCATGCGGAAGTTTAGTGTCATAAGGTATTAATCCCAGTTTCCCGAGGCTATCCCTTTGTGAAAGGCAGGTTTCTCACGCGTTACTCACCCGTCCGCCGCTAAGATATTTAAAGCTTCAATCCGAAAATATCCACTTTAAATACTTCGCTCGACTTGCATGTGTTAGGCACGCCGCCAGCGTTCGTCCTGAGCCAGGATCAAACTCTCATTAAAAAGTTTGATTCAGCTCAAATTTGCTGACTTGTTTGGATTAAGATTCTTCGTTTTACTCAGAATGACAATCCATGTTTTATGTGTTTTTTAAATTCAAAGTTTCTCACACTGTTTAGTTGTCTAGGTTCATGGTCACTCCTTGCTTGAGTGACTTACTTAGTATAGCAAATATTTTATTTGCTGTCAACTGTTATTTTAAACTTTTTCAAATCTTTTTGTCGATTTATTTAGTTTGTCCTCACAGCCGACCTTTACTATCTTACTCTCATTTATGATTAAAGTCAATAGGCATTTTAAAAAAAGTTTATAATTTATTTATATTAGTTTCCACATAGTAAATTGTGGACTTTAAAGAAGAGTTTTTTCCACTTCTTTTCTTAGTTTTTCCAGAACTTTTTTTTCTATTCTTGATACTGTCATTTGAGATATGTCTAAGGATTTAGCTATAGAAACTTGAGTTTTTTTATTGAAGTATCTTTCAATTAATATTTGTTTTTCTACTTCATTTAATTTTTCCATTGTTTTTATTAAAAAATCATTGTTTTCAATTCTATTAAAATACTCATCTTCTTCTCCTATAAGGTCTGAAAGGTTTACATCTTTATCTTCATTGTTTGAATCATAGGTCACATCTAAGGATTGAGGGGTATATACTTTACTTGCTTCCATGGCTTCTAATATTTCTTCTTCTGAAGAATTTAGGTATTGTGCTATGTCTTCTACTGTAGGAGATCTTTGTAATTGTTGAGACAAAAATACTTTTGCGTTATTTATTTTTTTAGACAATTCCTGTATTCTTCTAGGTACTCTAATAGTCCATCCTTTGTCTCTAAAATACTTTTTTATTTCTCCTATGATTGTGGGAGTAGCAAAGCTAGAAAATTCATAACCCTTTTCTACATCATATCTATCTATGGCATATATTAGACCAATACAAGCCACTTGAAATATATCATCATATTCTATGCCTCTATTAGCATATTTTTTTGATAAAATCTCTGCTATATATAAATGTTTTTCTATTAAAATATCTCTGATTTGCTTGTCCTTGGTTTTGCTGTAAGTTTTAAATAGTTTTTTTATTTCTTCTTTTTCTTTTAATTCTTTATTTTCTTTTTCCCCTTGAACCTTAGTAGTCATTGATCTTCAACCTCAATATATTTGATCATTTCTATTCCGTACTTGTTAAATATTACTTCATCCATCAATGATTTTATAATTAATAAACCTAGTTCTCTTTCTTTTCTTTCATCTAAATCTTCAGGAATATCTTCTTTAACTCCTGTTACCCTTATGCAAAGTTTTTCTTCTTCTATTTCAAATTCTAAGGACAACTCATCTTCATTATTCAACATAAGAGAATTTATACAGGCTTCTCCTATAGATACTTTAATATCATCTATTTCATCTACATTTAACCCCATACTATATGCTATCCCAGAAGTAGTAAGTCTAACTAAGCTAATATAATCTGGTTTTCTAGGAACTTTGAGATTTATTATATCTTTATTCATCCTCTTCACCTCTAATGATGAACAACTTATCTAGTTCTGTAATATCAAATATTTTTCTTATATTTGGTTTAATATTTGATAAATAAATCTTGTTATCAGCTTCTTTAAGCTTTTTTAATATAGATATTAATGCTCCTAAACCTGTGCTATCTATATATTTTAATCTTTCTCCATCTATTAATATATCTGTCTGTTTACTGTTGAAGCAATTCAATATTTCTTCTTTAACTTTTGGAGAAGTATATATATCAATTTCTCCTTCAGGTAAAAACACCCATATGTTTTCTTTTTCATCAAATCTAATTTCTATATTTAAAGACATAAGAGACCCCCCTTTATCTATATTACAATGTGCCTTAATTTTATAATAAAATTAAATTAATGTAAAGCAGAATACTAGGATTTAGTTTACTATTCTGCTTCTACATATTTTGCCACAGCTACTACTTTATCATCCTTCATCTTCATCAATGTAACTCCTTGGGTGCTTCTACCCATAATAGATATATCCTTTGCTATTAGTCTGATAATTGTTCCAGTAAATGAAATCATCATTATTTCATCATTTTCATCTACTACCTTAGCTGAAACTATATCACCAGTCTTTTCTTTAATATTATAAGTTATTAAACCTTTTCCACCTCTATTTTGGGTCTTATATTCATCAAGGGGAGTCCTTTTTCCAAATCCATATTCTGAAATGACTAATAACTTCTTACCTTCTTCTACTAGTTCCATAGCCACAACTTGATCTTCTTTCTTTAGGTTAATGGCCTTTACACCCATGGCAGATCTACCCATCTCTCTTACATCTTTCTCATCGAATCTAATAGACATACCTTTTTTAGTAACAACAATTACTTCCCTATTTCCATTGGTTTTTCTAACACCTATTAACTCGTCATCTTCCTTTAAGCTAATAGCTATGATGCCGCTTTTTCTAATGTTTTCAAAATTACTTAATTCAGTCCTCTTTATAGTTCCATTTTTAGTTATAAGAACTAAGTAATCTTCTGGTGCATTTTTTTCTATAGGTATTATAGCGTTTACTTTTTCATCTCCTGTTAAGTTCAATAGGTTTATTATTGCTGTTCCTCTTGCTTGTCTGCCTCCCTCTGGGATTTCGTATGCTTTTAATGAGAATACTTTACCTTTGTTTGTAAAGAATAATATTGTATCATGGGTTGAAGTAATATATAAATCTTCTACAAAGTCTTCTTCTCTAGTAGTTAAAGCTATTATACCCTTACCACCTCTTCTTTGAGTTTTGTAGGTATATTCTGGAGTTCTTTTTATATAGCCAAAATGAGTTAATGTAATTACTACATCTTCTTCTTCAATCATGTCTTCTATATCTATTTCATCTGCAGAAGGCATTATCCTAGTCCTTCTTGGATCTCCATATTTTTCCTTTATTTCCATTATCTCTTCTTTTATTATTTGATATATTAATCTTTCATTAGCTAATATTTCTTTAAATCTATTAATTTCTTTAATTAATGCTTCATATTCTTCTTCCAGTTTTTCTCTTTCTAGACCTGTAAGTCGTCTTAATCTCATGTCCAAAATAGCTTGGGACTGTTTATCTGATAGACCAAAATTATCCATCAAGGCTTCTTTTGCTATAGCCTCTGTTTTAGAACCTCTTATGATGCGTATTACTTCATCTATATTATCCAGTGCAATCTTTAGACCTTCTACTATATGGGCTCTTTCCTCAGCTTTAGCTAAATCAAATTGAGTTCTTCTTGTTATAATATTTTTTTGATGAGCTATATAATGGGTTAGCATTTCCTTTAAATTAAGAACTTTTGGTTCATCATTTACTAAGGCCAGCATTATTACCCCAAAGGTAGTTTGAAACTGAGTATGTTTATATAAATTATTTAAGACTACATTTGGATTTGCATCCCTTTTTATTTCTATAACTATTCTCATACCTTCTCTATCAGACTCATCTCTTAAATCAGATATACCTTCTAATTTTTTATCTCTAACATATTCAGCTATTTTTTCAATTAAGTTAGCTTTATTTACTTGATACGGTAATTCAGTTACTATAATTCTATGTCTTCCTTTACTGTTTTCTTCAATTTCTGTAACTGCTCTAACTATTATCCTACCTCTACCAGTTTTATAAGCAGATTTTATACCTTCTTTACCCATAATATGGGCTGCAGTAGGAAAATCTGGTCCCTTAATTACTGTCATTAAATCGTCTACACTTAAATCAGGATCATCTATAAGCATTACAATTCCATCAATAATCTCTTTTAAATTGTGGGGAGGTATATTTGTTGCCATACCTACTGCTATACCTGAAGATCCATTAACTAAGAGATTAGGAAATCTACTTGGTAAAACTATGGGTTCCTTTAATGTTTCATCAAAGTTTGGTCTATAGTCTACAGTATCTTTACCTATATCCCTTAACATCTCCATTGCAAGCTTAGTCATCCTTGCTTCCGTATAACGCATGGCGGCAGCTTCATCTCCGTCTATGGAACCAAAGTTTCCATGACCATCTACTAAAGGATATCTAATATTAAAATCCTGGGCAAGTCTTACCATTGCATCATATACTGAACTATCTCCATGGGGATGATACTTACCTAGTACATCCCCTACAACTCTGGCAGATTTTCTATAGGGCTTATCTGGACCCATTCCAAGCTCATCCATGGCATAGATTATCCTTCTATGGACAGGCTTTAATCCATCGCGTACATCTGGCAAAGCACGGCTCATTATTACACTCATGGAATAGTCTAAGTAGGATTTTTTCATTTCATGTTCAATATTTATTTCTACTATATTATCAAATTCTCTATCCATACTCCACCTCCTATATATCTAGATTCTTAACATACTTAGCGTTTTCTTCAATAAACTGTCTTCTAGGCTCTACCTTATCTCCCATTAGGGTTGTAAATATTTCATCAGCTGCTACCGCATCCTCCAATGTTACTTTTAAAAGTGTTCTTGTTTCTGGATTCATAGTAGTACTCCATAATTGTTCTGGGTTCATTTCTCCAAGACCCTTATATCTTTGGATTGAATAATTAGTTCTGCCTATTTCTTCTAATAAATCTTCTAATTCTTTATCACTATATACATAATGCTCTTGTCTACCCTTAGTTACTTTATAAAGGGGTGGCTGAGCAATATGTATATGTCCATTATCTATTAATTCTTTCATATACCTATAGAAGAAAGTTAAAAGCAGAGTTCTGATATGAGCACCATCTACATCGGCATCCGTCATTAATATTATTTTACCATATCTTAATTTTTCTATATTGAAATCTTCGCCTATACCTGTTCCAAAGGCTGTAATCATAATTTTTATTTCTTCTGAACTTAAAATTTTATCTAATCTTGCCTTCTCAACATTTAATATCTTTCCTCTTAGTGGTAATATGGCCTGAAATTTCTTATCTCTACCCTGTTTTGCACTACCACCAGCTGAGTTTCCTTCTACTAAGTAAATTTCAGTAGTTTCTAAGTCAGAATCTTGACAGTCTGCTAATTTTCCAGGTAATGTTGTATTTTCTAAAACAGATTTTCTTCTAGTTAAATCCCTTGCTTTTCTAGCTGCCTCCCTTGCTCTTTGAGAGCTTATGGCTTTTTCCAATATTATTTTTGAATCCTTTGGATTTTCTTCTAAATACATATTTAAATAATCATATGTTAAAGTTTCAACTATGCCCCTTGTCTCACTATTACCTAGTTTAGATTTAGTTTGACCTTCAAATTGGGGCTCCATAAGTTTAACTGATAAAATGCCTGTTAGACCTTCCCTCACATCTTCTCCACTAAGATTTTCATCTTTTTCTTTTATAAATCCATATTTTCTACCATAATCATTTATTACTCTAGTTAAAGCCGTTCGAAGTCCAGATAGGTGAGTTCCTCCTTCTGGAGTATTTATATTGTTTGCAAAGGTAAATATATTTTCTGTATAGCCATCTGTATATTGTAATGCTAACTCTACAGTTGTTCCATCCTTTTCCCCTTCGAAATATACTATATCTTTTTGTACAGGAGTTTTATTTTTGTTTATATATTCTACAAAAGATTTTATTCCACCTTCGTAATGAAATTCTTTTGTTTTTTCTTCTCTTTTATCCTCTAAAACAATTTTTATTCCTTTATTTAAAAATGCCATTTCTCTAAATCTATGTTCTAGGGTTTCAAAGTTAAATATTATGGTCTCAAATATTTCTGCATCTGGTTTAAAATGAATAGTTGTACCTGTTTCATCTGAGTCACCTATAACTTCTAGTTCAGATTTTGCAAGTCCTCTTTCAAATTTTTGCATATACTCCTTACCGTCTCTTCTTACCTTGGCAACTAACCACTCAGATAATGCGTTTACTACTGAAACCCCTACACCATGAAGTCCACCAGATACTTTATATGCACCGTTATTAAATTTACCACCTGCATGCAGTATTGTTAAAACAGTTTCTACTGTAGATTTTCCTGTTTGAGGATGTTTTTCTACAGGTATTCCACTACCATTATCTGATACTTTAAGAGAGTTATCATCAAAAATAGTGACCCTAATAGTGTCACAAATTCCTGCTAATGCTTCATCTATACTATTATCTACTACTTCATATACTAAATGATGAAGCCCCTTTGGACCAGTACTACCTATATACATACCAGGTCTTTTTCTTACTGGGTCCAGTCCTGTAAGTACTTGGATATCTTGCGCTGTATAATGTCTTCCGTTAGTTCCGTTTTTTTCATCTGTCATTAAATTACCTCCAATCTATTTTTGTATATCAATAAATATTTCTACTTGCCAATGCTTTCGAAGATATGTTAGATGTATAAATAAATGTTTTTTTATTATGTGACACTACTACATAAGATTTTGTATTTAAATCTAAGGAACCAATTAAACAGTCTTCCTCTATTAGGTTATTTATAAAATCTCTAGTTCGTTTTGTTCCATCAGCAGCTTTTTTATCTAGTATAGCTACTATATCTTTTTCATATATATAGTTATTGTTTCCTATGTGAATAATCATGGTCTAACCCCTATCTATTGTTTTAAATTACCACTTTCTATATGAAATATTGATTTTTCATTTTCCTCCATTCCTCTTAAATCCACAGCATCTGTCACTGTTATTAATGTTTGCATATCTTTAAAAGATTCTATTAAGTATTTTCTTCTTTCTTCATCTAACTCAGAAAAAACATCATCTAATAATAGTACTGGATAAATTCCTCTTTCTTTTTTTATTAACTCTACTTCTGATAATTTAATTGATAGTACAACTGTTCTTTGCTGTCCCTGAGACCCATAAGTTTTTAAATCCTTGTTATTTATTGTCATTAGTATATCATCTCTATGGGGACCTAATTGAGTAGAAGTAAATTCAATATCTTTTTTTATGTTTTTTTTAAGTCCAGCAGTATAGTTTTTTTCCATTTCCAGTTTGCTATCTAATATTTCAATATTAGATATATATTTTAACTCTAAATTTTCATTAGACAAAGTTATATTATTATGGGTAATATTGGCGATTTTAGAAAGCTCGTTTACATAATTATTTCTCTCTAAAATAATATCTGTACCTATTTTTGCAAGTTGAATATCAAATATTTCTAAAAGATTTTCAATATTTTTTTCAAATCTACTAGATTTTAATAAATTATTTCTTTGAAATAATACTTTATTATATCTATTTATATTATAGTTGTAGACAGGCTTTATTTGAGAAATTTCCGTATCTAAGAAGTCTCTCCTCTCCTGTGGTCCTCCTTTTACTAATTTTAGATCTTCAGGACTAAAAACAACCACATTTAATCCACTATAAAGTTCTTTATAATTTTTTAATTCCGTTTTGTTAACTCTAATTCTTTTTGGTTTATCTCTTTCCATCTTTATTTCTATGAATTTTTCAAACCTACCTATATTCATTTGTGTCCCAATATAAGCTTCATTTTTATTAAAGTTAATTATTTCTTTATCTCTATTAGTTCTAAAGGATTTTCCTGTTGCTGAGATATATATGGCTTCCAATAGATTTGTCTTTCCTTGAGCATTTTTTCCTATAAAAATATTTATCTTTTTGTTAAGTTCCATATTTAAACTAAAGTAATTCCGAAAATTTATGAGCCTAATATTTTTTACATACAAAAAAAACACCCCTTAAGGCAAACAATATTATATCACAACAAAAGACCCATAGTCTTTTATTTCAATAATATCATTTTTCCTTATTTTTTTTCCTCTTTGCATTACTATCTCTTTGTTTACTATTATAATTCCTTCACTAATTAATATCTTTGCTTGTCCACCTGTCTGTACTACTCCTGCTAATTTTAAAAATTGATCTAATTTTATATATTCTGTTTCTATAGATATTTGTTTCATAATTTATCTCCCCTTAAAAATCATCTTGAGCAAGACGAACTGGTAAGACTAAATAAGTATAATTTTCATCTTGTATTGCCTTTATAATACAAGGGTTCAAACTTCCCATAAAGTTTAATTTTATTTCCTCTGAATCTATTACTTTTATTCCCTCTAATATATACCTTGAGTTAAAGGCAATATTTATATCTTCTCCATCTATCTCAGTTGTTATTACTTCATTAACATTTCCTATCTCTGAATTAGATTTTATTAATATTTGATCCTTCATGACACTTAACTTTACTAGATTTGCTTTTTCTTCCTTCGCAAGTAAAGATGCTCTTTCTAAACTATCCTGAAATACCTTTCTGTTCACTACTACTGAAGTCTTATGGTCTTTTCTTATTATTTCCTTATAATTAAAGAATTGTCCCTCTAGTAGTCTTGAGTATACTATTGTATCTCCTATATTAAATATTACATGACCAGGAGCTGCTGCAATATTAATATCCTCTTCATTTTCCTCTAATATTTTATTTAGCTCATTTAAGGCTCTTCCTGGTATTATTATTTTTATTTCTAAATCTGATTTTATTGGCAACTTTCTTAAAGCTAGCCTATATCCATCTAATGCCACAAAAGAAATATTCCCATCTGTAATTTCAAGGAGTACTCCAGTTAGAGATGGCCTTGTTTCATCTTGAGTAGTAGCAAATACAGTTTGTTTTATAGCATTTTTAAATAAATCCTTTGGTAGCTTAAATGAATCCTGCTCTAATACTATTGGTAAACTTGGATAATCTTTAGCAGAATTTCCTAATATATTGAATTCTGAATTCTCACATTTAACATTAATATTATTATTATCAACATTTATATATATGGGAGCATCTGGAAACTTTCTAATAATATCACCAAATATTCTAGAATTAACTACAATAGAACCTTCTTTTTCAACTTCACAATCTACATAAGTTTCTATACTTATTTCTAAATCTGTTCCTGTTAATTTTAATCTACCATTTTTTGCTTCTATTAATATACCATCTAATATTTGTAGAGTAGTTCTTGAAGATATTCCTTTTTGTGCAATGCTTATATGTTTTGCTAAATCTTTTTGATTTATTTTAAATTTCATGTTTGGCCTCCTTTTCTGATATAGAAAGAATAAAATATATATAGTAGTAATAGTAGTAGGGCATGTTATTATGTGGATAATCCCTTTAAGCTGGAAATATTAAATAATTTAATAATCTAATAACATGTGGATAATAACTATATAAACCATAAAATTATCCACATTAAACTATTTTATTTATCCCTTTAATTCTTTTACTATATTATCTATTTTTCTTTTTAAATCTGGGTTTTCATTTATATCTGTACTTATTTTTTCATATGCATGTATTACAGTAGTATGATCTCTACCTCCAAACTCATCTCCTATTTTAGGTAAAGAGAGGTCAGTCAATTCTCTAGTTAAAAACATTGCAATTTGCCTAGGATAGGCTATTGCCCGTGTTCTTTTTTTAGAATTAAATTCATCAATTTTTATTTTGAATCCTTTTGAAACAGCTTCTTTTATTAATTCAACTGTAATTTCAGTATTTTTATTATTTGACAATATGTCTTTTAAAGCTTCTTCTGCTAATTCTTCAGTCACTTCTGAGTTTGTTAAGGAAGAATAGGCTACTACTCTAATCAATGCACCTTCAAGTTCTCTAATGTTGGATTGAATTTTAGATGCTATATAAAGCATTACATCATCACTAACTTTAATATTTTCAACATTAGCTTTTTTCCTAAGTATTGCTATTCTAGTTTCTAAATCTGGTGGTTGAATATCGGCAATGAGGCCCCACTCAAATCTAGACCTAAGTCTATCTTCTAATGTAGGAATTTCTTTTGGCGGTCTATCGCTTGATATGATTATTTGTTTATTAGCTTCGTGTAAGGCGTTGAAAGTATGGAAGAACTCCTCTTGGGTACCTTCTTTTCCTGCAATAAATTGAATATCGTCTATAAGAAGCACATCTATATTCCTATATTTACTTCTAAATTCTTCATTTCTATATTCTCTAATAGAATTAATAAGTTCGTTTGTAAATTTTTCAGATGAAACATATACCACCTTTGAATTAGGGTTTTGGCTTAATATATAATGACCTATGGCATGCATTAAATGGGTCTTCCCTAGTCCTACCCCTCCATATATAAATAATGGATTGTAGGCTTGTGCAGGTGCTTCTGCAACAGCTAATGAAGCAGCATGAGCAAATCTATTGCTATTACCTATTACAAAAGTATCAAATGTATATTTGGGATTTAATTGAGATCTTTGATTGTTGTCATTATTAGTTTCTTGTACCATAGATTGTCCAATGTTTAAAGAGTATTCTTCCCCAGGTATAATAAATTGAATATCATAATCTCCTTCAGTAACCTGATTTATAGCATTTTTTATTAGGTTTAGATATCTACCTACTAAAATACCTTTTGTAAACTCATTAGGTGCTGCTAAAATTACTTTACTAGATGATATACTAATGGGTTCTATGGTTTTTAACCAAGTATTAAAACTAACTTCAGTTAGTTCAACTTTAATTAGATTTAGAACTTCATTCCAAACATTATCAAAACTTGAAGCCATAAACTTACCTCCTACTTGAAATTATTACCAAATAAATAAAAAACTAAACTAAATTAAAAGATATTAACAAGGTTATCCACAAAAAATAGCACGATAATAAATATAAAACTGAAAACGATTATAAAAAATATTTGTGGATAAACTATTAATGAAATGTGATTTAAAGTGAAAAAAAATAAATATTAACTTATCAACAATATAAAATAATATATTATGTGGATAACAAAGAAGGTAATTACTAAAATTTATTATTAATTTTATAAAAACAATCAACTTATGCACAAAGTATCCACAAATTGTGAATAAGTAATAGATGTTTATAAATTTTAAAACATATCCACACATAATTTTATAATATCAGAAACTCAAAATATATTCAATAAAATTATCCACAAGTTCAATCCACTGTTTATAACTTTCTATATTTCTTTTATATCTTTAGTTTTATTGAAATTTCTTGACATATCTAACTCAAATAAATATAATCATTAGTAGTATTTATGTTTTCTTATAGAAAACTCCATATTATTAATAGATTTACGAAGTTAGTATCGAAGGAGGTGTTTTTTAATGAAAAGAACTCATCAACCAAAGAAAAGACAAAGAAGTAGAGAGCATGGATTTAGAAAAAGAATGAAGACTAGATCAGGTAGAGAAATAATAAAAGCAAGAAGAAGAAGAGGTAGAAAGAAATTAACAGCATAGGGCCGCTAAACAGGTGGCCTTTTTATGACTAATGGTCTACTTGTGATTTTTAAGGGAGTTATTTGATGAATAAAATTAATAGATTGAGATCTAATATGGAGTTTAAAAAAATCTATAGTAATGGAAAGAATTATTGGAATAGGAATTTAGTTCTTTATGTAAGGAAAAATGACTTAGGTTATACTAGAGTTGGATATTCTATTACAAAAAAAATTGGAAATTCTGTTGTTAGGAATAAAATAAGAAGACGAATGAAAGAAATCTATAGGTTAAGATATGATGAATTAGAGAATAATTATGATTTAATTTTTATTCCGAAGAAAAATGTTGTAGATATTTCTTATGATGAATTAGAGAGTGCAATGATCCACATATTAAAATTAGCAGGAATATTAAAAGGAAAAAGTGGTAGAAATGGCTAAAGTGGCTATTTTTTTAATTAAGATTTATCAAAAAATTATATCTAAATATATTTTAACTGGGAAAAATTGCAGATTTTATCCAACTTGCTCTCAATATTCTATAGAAGCCTATGAGAAATATGGTTTTATAAAAGGAACATATTTGGCTTTAAAAAGAATATTGAGATGTCATCCCTTTAATGAGGGAGGATATGATCCGCTTAAATGATAGGGGGTTAATAAATGTCAGCTTTTCTAGGTAATATTCTGGGCGGACTTTTAAAGTTTGTCTATGATACTGTTTCGATGATTGGTACAGAGCCTGATAATTTTTCTTTTTATGCTATGGCTGTAATCATAACTACTATAATATTTAAATTAGCACTTTTACCTGTAAGTTTACACCAAGGTAAGTCTTCAAAGAAGATGAATGAAATTCAACCAAAGATGAAAGAAATTCAAACTAAATATAAAAATGAACCTCAACTTATGCAGGCAAAAATGACAGAGTTATATAGGGAACACAAGTACAATCCAGCATCAGGATGTTTAATACTAATAATACAACTTCCTATTATTTTTGCATTTTTTAAAGTAATGCGTGAACCTGTGACATATGCTTTTAAAGACCCTGCTATCTATGAGGCTATGAATAAAACATTTTTTTGGATAAAAAATTTGGAAAATCCAGATCCTTTTATTTGGGGATTACCTCTGTTAGCAGGAATAACAACTTATTTACAATCTGTAACTATGGCTGCAACAAATGCAGACCCTCAGACTCAAAATACAATGAAAACTATGAATATTTTCTTACCTATTATGATATTTTGGGCTGCTAGAAGCTTTCCAGCAGGACTTGCACTATACTGGGTAATAGGTAATATTTTCTCAATAGTACAACAAGTACTATCAAATAGATCTTTAGGTAAGATTAAGGAGGAGAATTAAAGTCATGAGGTCCGTTATAAAGGTATCAAAAACCGTTGATGAGGCTATAAAAGAGGCTTTAATAGAATTGGGTGCAAACGAAGATGATGTAAAAATAGAAATAATAGAAGAACCAAGTAAAGGTTTATTTGGATTAATTGGTAGTAAAGATGCAAAGGTTAGGGTTTCAATAATTTATGACCCTATTGAGATAGCAGACAACTTCGTATCTAAACTATTAAAATCAATGAATATTAATTCAGTTAATATTGTAAAAAAAGATGGAAATAATTTAATGATTGATATAACAGACATTAATTCTACAGATATGGGAATATTAATCGGTAAAAGAGGTAATACACTTGATGCAATTCAATATCTACTTAGCTTAGTTATAAATAAGAATAGGGAAAACTATATTAAAGTTGTTGTAGATACAGAAGGTTATAGGGCAAAAAGAGAAGAAACTTTAGTTAGATTAGCAAATAAAATGGCTGAAAAAGCTAAATATAGCAGGAGACCAATAAAGCTTGAACCCATGAATCCCTATGAGCGTAGGATTATACATTCTGCATTGCAAAATATAAATGGTATTACTACTTATAGCGAAGGCGATGAACCTTTTAGAAGGGTAGTTATTCAATCAAAGTAATTTTAAACCCAGTATAATACTGGGTTCTTCTTATAATATTAGATTATTAGAGAGAGGTTGGTATTATGACTATAGCTGCTATTTCAACTGCTGTTGGAGAAGCTGGTATTGGTATAGTAAGAATTAGTGGAAAAATGGCTTTAGAAATAGGAAATGCCATTTTTAGGGGCAATAAAGTTGAAAACTTAAGTGAAATCCATAATAGAAGGCTCATATATGGCCATATAGTTGATATGAAAAATAATCAATTAGTTGATGAGGTATTGATTTCTTATATGAAGGGACCTCATACTTATACTAGGGAAGATATGTGTGAGATTTATTGTCACGGTGGTATTATATCGGTAAGAAAAGTCTTAGAACTTGTATTAAATAGTGGTGCAAGATTAGCTGAGCCAGGAGAATTTACTAAAAGAGCATTTTTAAATGGAAGGTTAGATTTATCTCAGGCTGAAGCTATTATAGATATGATAAGAGCTAAAACAGATAAAAGTTTTGAAACTTCTTTAAATCAACTAGAAGGTTCTTTGTCTAGAAAAATAAAAGAAATTAGAAGTATTTTATTGAGTATGATTGCACATGTAGAAGCTTCAATTGATTTTCCAGATGAAGATATTGAAGATATTACCTACGAAGATTTAGAGAATTATGGAGTTAAAGTAAAAGAAGAGATAGAAAATCTTCTTTCTACAGCAGATAGGGGAAGAATACTTCGTGATGGTTTAAATACAGTAATATTAGGTAAGCCAAATGTAGGAAAATCATCTTTATTGAATGCAGTCCTTAGGGAAAATAGAGCCATAGTAACAGATATACCAGGTACTACAAGGGATATTATAGAGGAATATGTAAATATTGATGGAATACCTCTTAAAATAGTAGATACTGCAGGTATTAGAAACACGGAGGATATAGTTGAAAAAATTGGAGTAAATAAGGCAAAGGAAACAGTAGAAAAAGCAGATTTAATCATAGCAGTATTTGATAATTCAAGGGAATTATCAGAAGAGGATTATGAAATAATAGATTTAATTAGTGATAAAAAAAGTATAATCCTTTTGAACAAAACAGATTTACCCTCTAAATATACAGAAGATCATTTAAAATCCCTTGTAAACAATAAAGAAATAATAACTACATCTATTACATCTGGCATAGGTGTAGATGTATTGGAAAAATATATTAAAGAAATGTTCTATAGTGGAGAAGTAGAGATTTATTCTGATACTGTAATCACAAATATGAGGCATAAAAATCAATTAGTTAAAGCACTTCAAAACATAAACCACGCAATAGATGACATAAGAGGAAATGTGCCAGTTGACTGTATAGAGGTTGATTTGAAAAATTGTTGGGAGAATTTAGGTGAAATATCTGGGGATACAATAGATGAAGATATTTTAGATAAGATTTTCTCTGAATTTTGCATTGGAAAGTAGAAAGGTGATAGCTATGAAGGAAGTAAAACATTATTTTGCAGGTGAATATGATGTAATAATTGTAGGTGCTGGCCATGCAGGTGTTGAGGCAGCATTAGCTAGTAGTAGAATGGGAATGAATACTATGATCATGACCATGAGTTTAGATTCCATAGTTGCCCTATCTTGCAATCCAAATATAGGAGGTACAGGTAAGGGTCATTTAGTAAGAGAAATAGATGCCTTAGGTGGAGAAATGGCTCTAAACATAGATAAGTCTTTTATTCAATCTAGAATGCTTAATACATCTAAAGGGCCAGCAGTTCATTCCCTTAGGGTGCAAGCAGACAAAAAATTATATCATTCTGAAATGAAAAAAGTATTAGAAGATGAACCAAATCTAATTTTGAGACAAGGTGAAATAATAGATATATTATTAGAAGATAATATGGTGAAGGGTGTTTTAACTAGAACTGGAGCCATATATAATTGCAAATCTGTAGTGCTTGCTACAGGAACTTATTTAAAGGGACGAATTTACATGGGAGAAGTAAACTTCGAGTCAGGACCTGATGGAATGTTTCCTTCCATACTTTTATCAGATGCTTTAGAGGAAAAGGGTTTTCATCTTAGACGATTAAAGACAGGAACTCCTGCAAGAGTTCATAGAGACAGTATTGACTATTCAAAGATGGAAATCCAGCCTGGTGATGAGGAGATAATACCTTTTTCTTTCTTAAATATGGATAAGAAATTTGATATGGAACAGGTTCCATGCTATTTGACCTATACAACTGAAAAAATGCATGATATTATTAGAAAAAATCTATATCGGTCTCCTATGTATGCCGGAGATATAGAAGGAGTAGGGCCTAGATATTGCCCATCTATTGAAGATAAGGTAGTTAGATTTTCTGATAAAAACAAGCATCAAGTGTTTATAGAGCCAGAGGGTCTATCAACTAAGGAAATGTATGTTCAAGGAGTGAGCTCAACACTACCAGAAGAAGTCCAATTAGAAATGTATAGAGAAGTTATAGGACTTGAGAATGTAAAGTTTATGAGGTCAGCATATGCAATTGAATATGATTCAATTGATCCCACAATACTAAAGAGAACCCTAGAACATAAGAGTATAAATAATTTATTCTTTGCAGGCCAAATTAATGGCTCTTCTGGATATGAGGAGGCAGCAGCTCAAGGACTAATAGCTGGAATAAATGCTGTATTAAACATTAGAGGAGAAGAACCCTTTATACTTGATAGATCGGAAGCATATATAGGAGTATTAATAGATGATTTAGTCACTAAGGGAGCAGATGAGCCTTACAGGATGATGACATCTAGGGCTGAGTATAGGCTTACCTTAAGACAAGACAATGCAGACTTAAGGTTAACAGAAAAGGGTTATAAAATAGGATTAGTTACAGAAGAAAGATATAAGAGAACCTTAGAAAAAAAACAAGCCATAGAATCTGAACTAGAAAGGCTTAAAAAAGTACAAATCACTCCAACTAAGGAAAACAATCAAATATTAGAGAATTTAAATAGTGCACCTATAAACACTCCAATAAATCTTTATGATCTAGTAAAGAGACCTGAACTAGGATATGATATCTTAAAAGCACTGGACTCTAATAGGCCTGAATTATTAAGAGAAATAAGATTGCAAGTTGAAACTCAAATTAAATATGAAGGCTATATAAAGAAACAGATGATTCAGATTGATCAATTTAAAAAATTAGAAGGTAAAAAACTAGACCAAGATTTAGATTATAATGAGATAAAAAACCTTAGCAATGAAGCAAAGCAAAAGTTAAACAACATAAAACCTGATTCTGTAGGGCAAGCTTCTAGGATTTCAGGAGTTTCTCCCTCAGATATAAATGTATTGTTAATATATCTAGAGCAAAAGAGAAGGGTAGAAAGGATAGAGAGAGATGAGTAATGTTAATACCCTAATAGAAGGAATAGTGGATTTAGGAATTGAATTAAAAAAAGAACAAGAAGAGAAGTTTATTAAATATAAAGAATTATTAAAAGAGTGGAATGAAAAAATAAATATTACAGCCATAACAGAGGATGAAGAAATCGATATCAAGCATTTTTTAGATAGCTTAACTCCAACTTCTACAAAATTATTTGAACATAAGAAAAGTGTAATCGATGTAGGTACTGGAGGAGGATTTCCAGGATTACCTCTTAAGATTTTTAATGATGAGCTAGAAGTTACATTATTAGATAGCTTAAATAAGAGAATTGTTTTTTTAAATGAAGTTATTAAATCCCTAAACTTAAAAGGGATAGTAGCTATACATGGTAGAGCAGAAGAACTGGGAAATGCTATAAAATATAGAGAGCAATATGATATTTGTGTATCTAGGGCAGTAGCATCATTAAATACCTTATCAGAATATTGTATTCCCTTTGTTAGAGTTGGTGGATATTTTATTTCAATGAAAGGCTCAGATATAGATGAGGAGCTTAAAGAATCAGAAAAAGCTATTAAAACTTTAGGTGGACGAGTTGTAAAAAAAGAAATAGTTTCAGTTCCTAAATCTGATATTATACATTCTTTGATAATAATTGAAAAAATAAAAGAAACTCCGACAAAATATCCTAGATCTGGAGGAAAGCCAAAGAAAAATCCTTTATAAAATAGGATAATTTGTAGGAAAAAACTTGGGTAATAAAGAAGGAAATATTTCAATTAATATAGAATATTATATTAAAGTGAATTGGGAAGAGGGATATAGATGAAAAACATTCAACCAGAAGTGAAGTATATTCCTATAGCTGATATTAAGCCAAATCCATATCAGCCTAGGAAAGATTTCAATCAAAAATCTTTAGAGGAATTAAGTCAATCAATAAAATCCTATGGAATCATTCAGCCCATAAGTGTAAGGCAAATAAAAGCAAATTCTTATGAGCTCATAGCTGGTGAACGAAGACTTAGGGCTTCAGAGCTGGCTGAACTTCAAGAAATACCTGCAATAGTTGTTGACTATAGGGACAAGGAATCTGCTTTTATTGCATTAATGGAAAACTTACAAAGAGAAGACTTAAACTTTATTGAAGAGGCTGAAGGCTACAATAATCTTATAGTAGACCATGGTTTTACCCAGCAGGAGATTGCAGAAAAAATGGGAAAAAATCAATCTACAGTTGCAAATAAGTTAAGATTATTAAAACTGCCAGAGAATATTAAAAAAGACTTACTTGAACACAATCTAACAGAAAGACACGGTAGAGCATTGTTAAAGTTGGCTGATGATGATTTAAAAAGAAAAATCTTAGATAAAATAATAAAAAATGAATTGAATGTAAGTAAGACAGAAGCCCTTGTAGATGGTATATTAGATGATTTAACCAAAAAAGAAGAAAACAACGAAAAGCAAAACATAAAAAGTCTAATAAGTATAAGAATCTACTTAAATACAATAAAAAAAGCATATTCAGCAATTAAAGATTCTGGATTAAAAGCAGAGTACCAAGAAGTAGATAAAGGTGATCATGTTGAGGTGGTAGTTAAAATACCAAAGTTATAAATATAAATGGAGTTAGAGTTTTTCTAACTCCATTTATTATGAGTAATTTACTTAATAATAGTTTTAGTTTAATAAACATTAGATGCTTTTTTATCTTCAGAAATGTTTATCAACTCTGATATTGTAACGAAATCATATCCTTCATCAATTAATTTAGGTAGGATTATTTTTAATGCCTCTATGGTATTGCTTTCAGGCTTATATACATAATCATGAAAAAGAATAATATCTCCATTTTGTATGTTAGACAAAGTGGTATTGACTATTTTGTCTACACCTGGATTACTCCAATCCTTTGAATCTTGATAAAAAGTCCAAAGCACCAGAGCAGAATCATCACTGCTAATTATTTTAATTATTTCATCATTATAATTCCCATAGGGGGGTCTAAATAACTTAGGTTTAATATTACATATTGAGTAAATTATATCCTGAGTTTGTTCAAATTCTTCTTTAATTACTTTTCTTGTAGCTTTTTTCATGTTTACATGGGAATAAGAATGGTTTCCTACCTCATGGCCTTCAGAAACTTGTCTGCGAATTATATCAGGATAGGAATTGGCATGAATGCCTAGTACAAAAAATGTTGCTTTCACATTATATTCCTTAAGTATGTCTAGAATTTCAACCGTATATTTTGGATGGGGTCCATCATCAAAACTAAGAGCTATAACTTTTTGTTTTTTCGAACCCTTTGTTACTATAACTTCAGCGTTATTTGAAAGTGTATAAATTGATTTGGGATATACATATTCAACACCTATCAATATTATTAATAGGGTGACTATTATGATGTTTATCATTTTGTTTGTATCTTTTATAAGTTTTCCCATTTTAATTCTCCTTAAATTTGATAAAAATCGTGATATTAGATATATATTCCTTAATTTGCTAATCAATGATACTGAATATTAAAATAACAAAATATATAAATAATATTAATGTTTAATTAATTAGGTGTTTGCACCATATAGTTAGGGGTAAGTACAATCTAAAGAAAAGTATTACACAAGGATTGAGAATGGAAACATAAACCACAGATTGATAAAATTTATTATGTTAAGGGGTGTGAAAAATGGGAAATTATAAGTTTTCAAACAAAGATTTTACCATATTTTTACTGGTGAATTTAGGGTTAGTTGTTATAATGGGATTTGCCATGTCTTATGCTTATTCCTTAGATTTGGTTGGTGGATATCCATTGGTACATATGTATTATCCTGCCCTTGGTGTAATGATAGCATTAATATTAAATAAAGAGATAAGGAATCAAGTTCCTAAAGAGTTTTTTGGTACTTTTATGTTTTTTTCTATTACATCTATAATTTATTTATTAATAAAAACCCTTATATTCCATCAAGATCCAACTTCCAAATTACAGACATGGTTAATGTTTGGAAGTATTTCTTTACTTATAGTATATTTTGCTGATAGAGAAGAAAAGATTGAGAGGTTTGGATTGAAAATTTCAAAAAAACATATAAGTTCTATTTTATGTGTGTTGTTATTCCTTGTCCTATATATGGGGAGAATATTTCTTTCATCATTACTATTTGGAGAATTAAAGGAAGCGTTAGACCCCTTTAAAAATATAGATACTTGGATATCTTTAATATTACTACCTATTTCCTTTCCCCTTTCCTTTATGCTGTTTTTGGGAGAAGAATATGGTTGGAGATACTTTCTGCAACCAGCTCTTCAAGAAAGATTAGGTACTCGACTAGGGATTATTGTATTAGGATTAATTTGGGGTATATGGCATTTACCTATAAATATATTTTACTATAGTCCAACCACTTCTTTGTACTCTATTTTAAATCAATTGATAGTTTGTATTTCATATTCTATTTTCTTTGGTTTTGTATATATGAAAACTGAAAACATATGGGCAATCGCTATGATACATTTTATAAATAATAACCTGGCTTTTATTATTTATGGTGGTACTGGAAATAATTTAGTATTTTCTTGGAAGTCTGTAGTTTATAACTTCATATTTTTATCCATTTTTTACCTTCCTTTTCTATTTACAAAGGAGTATAGCAAAAGGAAAAACAATATAGAAAAAAGTGAAACAATTATCAATTAAAAACCAGGCTTTATTTTCCTTTTTTAGAGCTTTTTTATACAATGTCTATAGTATAGGTATGACAAATATTTTATCCTGTTTAACAATGAATTAAAAGGTTTAAGGGCTATCTCTTGTTTGCCGTTTAAAAATGTTAACTATCTTTTATAAAACAAAAATGTTCCATGTGGAACATTTTTGTTTTATAACATTCTAACCTAAAAGATCTTTCTTAAATTTTTCATAATCCTTCAACAAAGTTACTTTTTTCTTTTCGTTGACTATAAAGGTTGGCACACTTTCAATTTCATAAACTATAGCTAAGTTTTTTGATTCTTCCACTAACTCATCATAGTTGCCACTATCAATACAGTTGTTCATTTCTACTATATTTAAATTAGTAATTAATCCTATCTCGTTTACTACAAAAGGGTCACTGATGTTTTTTCCATATTCAAAGATAAATTTAAAAGCCTCCTTTGCAAATTCATAGTATTTCCCTTCAGTATGTGCATAGAGGGCTGCTTTATGCAATCTGTTTGTATTGTATTTTTTAATTTTGTTATTATATATTAATCCATATTCTGAACCAAGCCTTTCTATTCTTTTGTAACTCATATCGATTTTTTCTTGAGGGATATAATCGATTAGATAGCTTCCATCTATGGATAAGTCTGGATCTAATTCATAGGGAAACCATTCAATATTTAATTCTGGGTTTTCTTGTCTAAGTTTGTTAGCAATTGAAAAACCTATATAGCAAAATGGACATGCAAAGTCTGAAAATATTTTTATATTTGTCATTGAATCACTCCCAATATATATTTACTTTTGTATATTTAAATATACCCAAATATAAATAATTTCAACTTTATAATGAAATTCATGGTATTATGGTGATATAAGATATAATAATGTTGAGAGAATAAGGGAGGTTAAACAATGTTTAGGGATATGAGAAGGAAGAAGCAATTATTATCTAAGGATGAAAGCCTCAGGATATTAGAAACATGTACTGCTGGAGTTTTGGGGGTAATTGGGGATGAAGGCTACCCTTATACTGTTCCAATGAGTTATGTAATTAAAGACAACAAAATATTTATGCATAGTGCTAAACAAGGGCACAAGATTGATAGTATAGGAAAGAATAATAAGGTTTCTTTCTGTGTTATTGATAAAAACCAAGTTGTTCAAGAAACCTTTACTACCCACTTTAGAAGCGTACAATTATTTGGTAAAGGGAGAATCCTTGAGAATGATGAGGAGAAGAGAGAAGCTTTAGAAGCCTTAGTTGAAAAATATTCGCCTGATTTTATTGAAAAAGGTCAACATGAGATAACTAGAGATTGGGAAAGAGTTTCTTTGATAGAGATAGAAATAGAGCACATGACAGGAAAAGCTGCCATTGAAATAATAAATAAATAAATCAAAGATGTAGAATTTTGCGCCGTAAAGGGTTGACATTCCGAGGGTAGCGAGGAATCTAAGGGCTTGAAACACAGATCCTTCGTCGCTTCACTCCTCAGGATGACATAATTGCAAATGTCCTGCTTTTTATATAATATGCATCAGTAGGATTATGTAAAACAAGAAAAATAAGTTTTGAGGTAGAATTAATATAGTTCAAGTATTAGTTATACTTAAAAGGGGTGAGTATTTGCACCATGAAAAAACTAAGAAGTTTTCTTTTATTATTTATGATTTCTTTTATATTGTATTCGTGTAATGTTAATCACGACGACAAAATAGAATTTAACGAATCAAATGGAGAAGTTGAGCAAGATTTTGAAGCGGTAGTGGACCCAGAAGTTGTAAAAGAATATTATTTCGAGCCAAACGTTTCAATAGTTGAAGGTACATTAATTACAAGGTTGCATTACGGACCTCCGGGATATGGAGAGGATCCTGATAAGGATGAAAAAAGGTATCCATTTATTTTACAGCTGGATGAACCAATAAAAGTTATTGCAGAAGATACTGATATGATTAATTCAAGTATATCTGATGTTTCAGAAATTCAGCTAGTGCTGATGGGAGATTCTTATGTGGAGATGGCAAAGCAATATAAAAATAAGCATATGAAAGTCCAAGGAACTCTATTCTCAGCTTTTACAGGCTATCATCATACTGAAGTGCTGATAGTGGTAGATAAAGTTCTAGATTAAATAATTGGTGAAAAACTCGGAATATATAAGACCATAATTTCAGACAAAACGCAAATGCTAGGATTCCGACTTGAGGAAAATGTTCCACGTGGAACATTAAAGAATTCTTTCAAAAAAATACATAATCTGATATTATATAATAAAGAAGAAATTCAAGGTGGTGGTTTTTTGGGCAAGATTATATCTATATTTAATCAAAAAGGTGGCGTAGGCAAGACTACTACAGCAATCAACCTCAGTGCAGGCTTAGGTAAATTGGGTAAGAAGGTTATTTTAATTGATATTGACCCACAGGGCAACTCTACATCGGGTTTGGGAGTTGACAAAAATGATGGGAATCCTATTATTTATGATGTATTAGTAAATCAAAGGGATATAGAAGACGCAATAAGAGATACTTCTGCAGAAAATGTAAAACTAATCCCATCTAACAATCAATTAGCAGGACTAGAAATAGAGCTGGCTAGGGAAGGTAATTGGGAAAAAATATTAAGAAACAAACTTGAAAAAATTAAAAACCAATATGATTTTATTTTTATAGATTGTCCACCATCCTTGGGAATACTATCAGTAATAGGATTGGTAGCTTCAGATAGTGTGATCATACCTATTCAATGTGAGTACTATGCCCTTGAGGGAGTTAGTCAGTTGTTTGAAACCGTAAAGCTTGTAAAGAAAGGTTTAAATCCTGAATTGGAAATTGAAGGAGTAGTTCTTAGTATGTTTGATGGAAGGACAAACCTATCAATTCAAGTAGTTGATGAAGTAAAGGCATTTTTTAAGGGCAAGGTATATGTTAGTTTAATTCCAAGAAATGTAAGATTGGCTGAAGCTCCTAGCCATGGTTTATCTATTATGGACTATGATGATAAATCAAAAGGGGCTGAAGCCTACATGGAATTGGCAGAAGAGTTTTTAGAATTGGTTGAGGAGTGATACTGTGAGTGGAAAGAAAAGAGGTTTAGGTAAGGGCTTATCAGCTTTAATCTCTGAGGAGTTAATGGTTGATGACAATAAAACAAACAAGGAATACATAGAAATTATAGATATAAATTTAATAATACCAAACAAAAGTCAGCCAAGACTTCAGTTTGAAGAAGAGGCTTTATCTGAATTAGCTGATTCTATAAAAACACATGGATTGATACAGCCGATTTTAGTAAGAAAAGCCAAGGACAAATATGAGTTAATTGCAGGGGAAAGAAGGTGGAGAGCATCTAAGATTGCTGGATTAAAGGAGATACCCTGTATATTAAAAGAAATAAACCAAGAAGTATCTGCTAAATATGCTTTAATAGAGAATATCCAAAGGGAAGATTTAAATCCAATAGAAGAAGCTACTGCTTATAGAAAACTAATGGAGGATTATAACCTTACTCAAGAGGAAATGGCAAATCAAGTTGGAAAATCTAGATCTTATGTGGCCAATACACTAAGACTTTTAAACTTACATGAAAATATAATAGACTATATTTCAAAAGGTGAATTAACAGCTGGCCATGGGAAAGCTTTACTTAGTATAAAAGATAAGGAACAGCAGTTGAAATCCGCAGAACAAATGATAAAGAGCAACTTAAGTGTTAGAGAGGCTGAAATCATAGCGAATAAAAATACTATGACAGTAAACAAACCTAAAAACAAAAAAACAAAGGAATCATATATATTAGAGGTAGAAGAAAACCTTATGAGAATATTAGGTACTAAGGTGAGCTTAGTAAATCTAGATAAAAAAGGCAAAATAGAGATTGAGTATTATGGGTATGAAGATTTAGAAAGGATAATAGATATTTTAAAGAGATAGATGTTCCACATGGAACATCTTTGTATTAGAAGTGGAGGGAGTAGTCGAAAATGGAAATAAAAATTTACCAAGTAGATGCTTTTACCGATAAAGTGTTTGGAGGGAATCCAGCGGGGATAGTTATAGATACAGAAAACTTAACTAAAGATATGATGCAAAATATTGCCAAGGAAATGAATCTTTCTGAGACTGCATTTGCATCAAGATTAGATAAAGATATGTTTAAAGTAAGATTTTTTACTCCTGTATCGGAAGTAGACTTATGTGGCCATGCTACTATTGCCATGTTTCATACTTTAGCTAAACTTAAAATTATTGAACCTATAGCCAATGGATTGAAAACGGTTTATCAAGAAACAAGGCTAGGTAGGTTGCCAGTAGAAATAGTGTTTAAAAATGGTGAAGTAGATAAAATATTTATGGAACAAGCTGAGCCTAAAGATATGGCAGGTATTCAGGACCTAGAAGAGCTGCTCAAAGCTATGGGACTTAATATGGAAGACATGGGGGTTTTAGATACTACTATATTTCCAAGAATAATCTCCACAGGTTTACCAGATATTATGCTACCAGTAAAAACAAAACAAGTATTAGATGGTCTAAATGTTGACATGAATAAGTTGTCAATAATTTCAGAGAGATTAGGGGCTATAGGAGTTCATGTATTTTATTTACCAAAATTGGATTCTACTCATGTATATACAAGAAACTTTGCTCCATTAGTAGGAATTCCAGAAGAAGCTGCTACAGGGACTTCCAACGGAGCTTTAGTTTATTTTTTAAAAAACAATAATCTTATAAAGGGAAATAGTATTATTTCTTATCAAGGAGAAGCTATGAAAAGGCCTAGTACCATATACTGTGAAATCCACGAAACAAATGACAAGGAAATAATAAAAGTAGGTGGACAGGCAATAATAACTATAATAGGAAAAATATTCTTATAATCAACCATATTTTGGTTGATTATTTTTTTGACAAATTGAAAAGATAGTAAAAAGAATACTATTTTCAAAAAAATAGAATAGGAGGATTAATACATGGAAGGTTTTGTAAGTATGGTTAATGGATTTTTATGGAACTATATTTTAATATACGCCTTATTAGGCACTGGTGTTTATTATACAATCAGATTGAAAATCCCTCAAATTAATAAAGTTGGCTCAGGGTTCAAGCAGGCCTTTGGAGGTATCTTTAAAAAAGATAAAAGGGCAGATAAAGATGGGATGACATCATTTCAAGCACTTGCAACAGCAGTAGCAGCCCAGGTAGGTACAGGCAACTTGGCAGGTGTTGCAACGGCAATAGCAGCGGGAGGACCTGGTGCTATTTTTTGGATGTGGATATCTGCAATCTTTGGTATGGCTACAAACTTTGGAGAAGCAGTATTAGCACAAAAGTATGTAGATAGGGTGGGGGACGAGGTAACGGGAGGTCCTGCCTATTATTTATCTAAGGGGGTAAAGAGCAAATTTTTGGCTGTATTTTTTGCTATTACAATAATTATAGCTTTAGGTTTTGTAGGAAACATGGTTCAATCTAATTCAATAGCCACTGCAGTAAATGCCGCATTTGGGATTAATAAAATAATCGTAGGGGTAATAACCGCAATACTTGTAGCTCTAATCCTAATAGGTGGAATGAAGAGAATTGCATCCTTTGCAGAATTAGTGGTACCTTTCATGGCAACTCTTTATATTATAGGAAGTATTGTAATATTGATTAAAAATAGCCACAATATATTGCCAGCAATTGAAAGCATTTTTCTAGGAGCTTTTTCTACAAGAGCTGCAGCAGGAGGCGTACTTGGAACTACGGTTAAACAAGCTGTTAGATTTGGTATTGCTAGGGGATTGTTCTCTAATGAAGCAGGAATGGGTTCAACACCTCATGCCCATGCAGTTGCAAAAGTTGATCATCCAGCACAGCAAGGGATGGTAGCTATGGTTGGAGTAATAATAGATACAATAATTGTTTGTACAGCTACGGCTTTAGTCAATCTAGTCACAGGGGCCAACGCCTTAGGCCTTACAGGCATTGAAATGACACAAAAATCCTTTGAATTAGGTCTTGGAAGTTTTGGATTAGCATTTATAGCCATAAGTTTGTTTTTCTTTGCTTTTACCACTATAATTGGGTGGTACTTTTTTGGAGAAGCAAACATTAAATATTTATTTGGTGCAAGAGCTGTTAGCATATATAGATGGATAGTCTTGGGCTTCATAGTCTTAGGTTCTTTCCTTCAAGTAGGGTTAGTATGGGATATGGCAGATATGTTTAATGGACTTATGGTCATCCCCAACTTAATAGGACTTTTAATATTAGCTCCCCAAGCTGTTGCTATTATGAAGGATTACGATACGAACTTTATGAAATTACAAAAATAAGCTAAATCCATATTATAGTTTCTTTTTCTTACATTTTATAGTAAAATACAATCAGGAGGTGTTTATAAATGTTTATCGAAAAAAGTGTAAAGGAATACATAGCTGCTACAGCTAGTGGAGAACCAACACCAGGAGGTGGAAGTGTTTCAGCTTTGGTAGGTAGTCTTGGAGGTGCTCTTACTAATATGGTTAGTAACCTGACAGTGGGCAAAAAGGCTTATGAGGAGCTATCAGATGAGATTAAAGCTGAAATAGCAAAAAACGCTAAGGAAGTAGAAGAACTTACAAAAGCATTGGAGCTTATAGTAGATGAGGATACAAAGGCATTCGATAAGGTAATGGATGCTTTTAAGCTTCCAAAAGAAACAGATGAAGAAAAAGCGACTAGATCCAATGCCATCCAGGAGGGATATAAAATTGCTTTAGAGGTTCCTTTAAGATGTGCAGAGAAGTGTTTAAAGATATTGGAACTACAAGGAGTATTTGCAAAGTATGGAAATGTTAATGCTATTACAGATGTAGGGGTTGGCACCTTATTAGCTTATTCAGGCTTAGAAGGAGCTCTGTTTAATGTAACTATTAATTTAGGTAGCATTAAAAATGAAGAATTTAAAAAGGAAATCAGTAGAAAGGTAGAACATCTACTAGGTGAAGGAAAGAAATTAAAAGAGGAATTATTGAAGATAGTATACCAAAGATTAGGATAAGAGAAGGAAGACCTTCTCTTTTTCTTTATTTATTGACAAAAATAATGTATTATAATAGTAATAGTATTTAAAACATAATCAAGACTATTATGGACTTAGGGGGAATAATAAGATGTTTAAGGAAGAACTTAGAAATCTAATAGTAAAAGCCAAGGGTGAAGAAAAGCCTGAAATTGTACTAAAGAACGGGAATATAATAAATGTGTTTACTGGTGAAATAATAAAAGGTGATGTTGCCATAGATAGGGGTAAAATAGTAGGCATAGGAGAGTATTCAGGTAAAGAAGAAGTAGATTTAGAAGGGAAATATATATCTCCAGGCTTTATAGATAGCCATGTTCATATAGAATCTTCCATGTCATCACCTTCTCAGTTTGCTAGAGTAATAGTACCTAGAGGCGTGACCAGTATAATAGCAGATCCCCATGAAATAGCAAATGTTAAGGGTATTGATGGTATAAAATATATAATGGAAGATAGTAAAAATGCTCCTTTAGATGTTTATGTTATGCTTCCTAGCTGTGTACCTGCCACAGGCTTTGAGAACTCAGGGGCTATTCTAGAAGCAGAAGATCTAAGGGAACTAATTGCTGAGAAGAGAGTAATAGGCTTGGGAGAGATGATGAACTACCCTGCAGTTATAGCTTGTGATGATAAGATACTTGAGAAACTCATATTAGAAGAAAATATGATAATAGATGGGCATGGTCCAATGATTAAGGGAAAAGACCTAAATGCTTATGTGGCAGCTGGTATAAAGACTGAACATGAGTGTTCTACTGTAGAAGAAGTAGTTGATCGTTTAAGGCTAGGTATGTATATACTATTAAGGGAAGGGTCCGCCACAAGGGACTTGAGGAATATCATTAAAGCTGTAAACAAAGATAATTTGAGACGATTTTTGTTTTGTACTGATGACAAACACCCAGAAGACCTTATCAATGAAGGGACTATAGATTTTAATATTAAACTTGCAATAAAAGCAGGTATAGATCCTGTAGATGCCATTAGGATGGCTACACTAAATTCAGCAGAATGCTATAGATTAAGGAATAAAGGAGCCATAGTACCAGGATATGTTGCTGATCTGGTAATTATTGACAATTTAGTAGATTTTAACATATTAAAGGTATATAAAAATGGGGAATTAGTAGCAGAAAACAGGAAACCTTTATTTCAGCCAAATATATATCTACCTGAAAACATGACTGATTCTGTTAGAATAAAAGATGTAAAATTAGAAGATATTCAAATTCCAATGAAAGTAAACAAAGCAAATATAATAGGAGTGTTAGAAGAAAGCCTAATAACTGAAAAGATAGTAAAAGAAGTAAAAGTAGTTAATGGAAATTTTAGCTTTTCCGATGATGATATTTTAAAACTAGTAGTCATAGAGAGACATTTAAAAACAGGGAATATAGGGGTAGGTCTTATTGAAAATTTTAAACTAAAAAATGGGGCTATAGGTTCAACAATTGGGCATGATTCACATAATATAATAATTGTAGGAGGTAATGATAAGGATATCTTAGCTACAGTAGAAGAACTAAAAAAAATAGGCGGGGGTCTTGTGATTGCGTCTGAAGGCAAGGTACTAAGGAAGTTGCCTTTAGAGATAGGTGGTATAATGACATCTAAGCCAATAGAAGAAACTAACCTGATTTTAAAAGAAATGATAGATATTGCCCATGAAAAATTAAATGTAAACAAAAATATAGACCCATTCATGACTTTGGCATTTATGGCTTTGCCTGTAATACCTAAGGTGAAGCTTACAGATATGGGCTTGTTTGATGTGGAGAATTTCAACTTTATTAACATTTACAATGAAGAGTAGTGATTATTTATTTTAATAATAGGGGTGGTATTGTGGTATATTTCGATAATGCAGCTACATCTTTTCCCAAACCAAAGATAGTGTATGATGAAATAATGAATGCTATGATTGGATATGGAGCTAATCCAGGAAGATCGGGCCATAAGCTGGCACTAAAGATGAGTAGAGGAATATTTGAAACCAGAAACCAAATATCTAAGCTTTTCAATATTAAAAACCCTATGAATGTCATAATGACTTTTAATAGTACAGAAAGCCTAAATATTGCAATAAAGGGTATTTTAAAACCAGGTGATCATGTTATTACCACATCTATGGAGCACAACTCTGTTTTAAGACCTATAGTTTTCTTAGAAAGAATGGGAGTTAAAAATACTATAGTACAAGGAGATTATGAGGGAAAGGTTAATCCAAAGGATATAGAAAAAAGTATAAGACCTGAAACTAAAATGATAGTTACTACTCATATTTCAAACCTAACAGGAACTATTATGGATATCGAAGCCATAGGCAAAATTGCCAAGAATCATGGGATTATCTATCTTGTGGATGGTGCTCAATCAGCAGGAGTATATAATATAGATGTGGAAAAGATGAATATAGATATGCTTGCTTTTCCAGGACACAAGGGATTATTAGGACCTCAAGGTACAGGTGGCCTTTATATTAGAGAAGGGATAGAAGTGACAGAAACCTTTCAAGGAGGTACTGGTAGTATTTCCCATTCATTAGAACAACCCCAGGCTATGCCTGATAAGGTTGAAAGTGGTACACCAAATGGCCCTGGGATTATAGGCCTTGGAGCTGGAGTCAAATATATATTAGAATTAGGCATAGATAATATTAGGAAAAAAGAGGAAGAGATTACAAAACACTTTATTGAAGAGGCAAAGAAGATAGAAGGAATAAGGCTATATGGACCATTGGAGATTGGTAAACATGCCCCTGTGGTTGCTTTAAATATTAAAGATGCAGATTCATCTGAGGTAAGCTATATATTAGATGAAGAGTATGATATTGCAGTAAGGCCGGGATTACATTGTGCTCCCCTTGCCCACAAAACAATAGGAACCTTTAAGCAGGGAGTAGTTAGGTTTAGTTTTGGATATGAAAATACCCATGAAGAAATTGAGTATGGCATAAAAGCTATAAGAGACATAGCGAAGGAAGTTTAGAAAGGAGAAAACCATATGGTTCAGCTACGAGAATTTGTTGCAGCTTACAATATAGAGATTATTATAGGGCTTATGGCAGGATTAGTTATTTTACTATTATTGTATCTAATAGCTGAAATAAGAATATCTAAGATAAGAAAGAAATATAATGAATTTGTTCAAGGTGTTAAAGGAGTAAATGTGGAGGAGCTTCTACTAAAGATTGGGGAAGAACTTAAAGATATTCGTATTGATATGAACATTACTGAACAAAACATTGAAGGACTCGAAACAAAATTGGCCTTTGCTATTCAAAGGGTAGGCTTTGTCAGATACAATGCATTTGCTGAAATGGGATCTGACTTAAGCTTTTCCGTTGCTTTATTGGACAAGTTTCAAAATGGTTTTGTCCTCACCAGCATTTATGGTAGAGAACATACTACAAGCTATGCTAAGCCAATTAAATTTGGCAAATCTGTATACCCATTATCAGTAGAAGAAATTCAAGCAATAGATAGGGCCGTAATGGGAGAATACAATGAAAAAACACTTTAGTAGGAGGAATACTTTAGATGGGCAAGATCCTTTTCATTATTAACCCTGTAGCAGGAGGAGGAAAAGCTAAAACTCTAATACCTATGATCAAAACAACAATGGACAAGCATAATATTGAGTACCACATAGAACTGACAAAGAAACCTAAAGAAGCAATTTCTATAGCAGAAGAAAGCATAGATAAATATGATATAATAGTTGCTGTTGGTGGCGATGGAACTGTAAATGAAGTTGCAAAAGGATTGATAAATAAGGGAAGGGGTACTTTAGGTATTATACCTGGAGGGACAGGAAATGATATGGCTAAAAGTTTAGGCATCCATATAAACCCAGCTCGTGCCTTAGAAGTTTTATGTAAAAAAGTTAAAAGGGATATAGATATAGGAAATGTGAACGGATTTAATTTTTTGAATATAGCCAGTGTTGGCTTTGATGCTGAGGTTGTAATAAATAATATAAAAATAAAAAAGAAAATAAAAAGCAGTTTTTCATATGCAATAAGCGTGGTATATACATTATTCAGCTTTAAGAAGAAGAAAATCGAAATTGAAATAGATGGAAAGAAGATTGAAGAAAAAATAATTTTATTAGCTGTAGGTAATGGAAAATATTACGGTGGAGGAATGAAGATTTTGCCTATGGCCAAAATAGATGATGGATACTTTCATATATGTATTGTATCTAGGGTTAGTAAACTAAAGTTATTATACTTATTTCCCACTATATTTAAAGGAAATCATATTAAGTATGATAAGTATGTAAAGATATACAAGGCAAAAACTATTAAGGTGAATGCAGAGGAAGAGGTATATTTAAACATAGATGGAGAGATAGTCTCAAAAACGAAAGAGATTCTGTTTTCAATGGAAGAAAAAAAATTAAATGTAATATATGAAGAAAAGTAGCTATTGGCTACTTTTCTGATATTAAGTCTAAGGTTCTTTCTTT
>Ga0265293_10002942_pt1 | contig 32735 bp, 23 predicted proteins | sample Munlanlewell138R_FD_192505 | JGI IMG/M metagenome (GOLD analysis project Ga0265293, IMG submission 192505) | Leachate microbial communities from a municipal landfill in Southern Ontario, Canada - Leachate well 138R | ecosystem: Engineered > Solid waste > Landfill > Unclassified | place: Canada... | reverse complement strand
AAATGGAGAAATTGTTATATCGCTACTTTTAAATCGAGAATTTTGAGAAGAGATAGTAACGAGAACTAATAGAATCAGGTTTGGCTCAGAAGCGATTATATCGGGAGAATAGTTATCGATAGGATGAGGTAATTATTGATATTTATGTAAAAATGTTTACCCAATGTTTACCCAAAAGAAAAAAACACTTACCTAAACATTTAGATAAGTGTTTGATTATTACAGTGATCCGAGCGGGATTCGAACCCACGACCCACAGCTTAGAAGGCTGTTGCTCTATCCAGCTGAGCTACCGGACCATTCTTTTTTATTCAGGATGCAAAAATACTGCATTTCTCAGAATAAAAAAAATAAAATTTGAATTGAATTTCAATTATAATATTCCTTGACCCATCATTGCCTTGGCAACTTTCATAAATCCTGCAATATTTGCCCCTTTTTGATAATTTATGTAGCCATCACTTTCAGTCCCATATTTTACACAATTCTCATGAATATTACCCATTATCCATTTCAACTTCTCATCCACCTGCTCTGATGGCCAGCTCAGTCGTTCTGAATTTTGTGTCATTTCTAGGCCTGAAACTGAAACTCCACCTGCATTTGCAGCTTTACCGGGAGCATAAAGTATTTTATTCTCGATGAAAATATCAATTGCTTCTGGTGTGCTTGGCATATTTGCACCTTCTGAAACTGCAAATACTCCATTTTTTATAAGCATTTCAGCATCCTGCTGATCTATTTCATTCTGAGTTGCTGAAGGCAGTGCTATATCCCCCTTCTCACCCCATGGACGAGCACCAGGAACATATTTACAACCAAACTCCTCTGCATATTCACGAATTCTTCCTCTATATAGATTTTTGAGTTCCATTACAAACTTAAGCTTCTCTTCATCTATACCGTCAGGATCGTAGATATATCCATCAGAATCAGAAAGAGTTACCGGAATAGCACCTAGCTCAATCAGTTTTTCACAAGTATATTGTGCTACATTGCCTGAGCCCGAAACAAGACATTTTTTCCCTTTTATATCTATATTACGGGTTTTGAGCATCTCAAGTAAAAAGTAAACATTGCCATAGCCTGTTGCTTCGGGACGTATTAAAGAACCTCCAAACTCGCGGCCTTTACCTGTAAATGTTCCTGTAAACTCGCCGGCTAATTTTTTGTATTTACCAAACATATAGCCTACCTCTCTTCCCCCAACACCAATATCACCCGCTGGTACATCAGTATCAGGACCAATAACTCTCCACAAACCTTCAACAAAAGCCTGGCAAAATCGCATCACTTCAGCATCAGACTTTCCTCTTGGAGAGAAATCTGAACCACCTTTGGCTCCACCCATTGGCAGAGTGGTAAGTGCATTTTTAAATGTCTGTTCAAAAGCTAAAAATTTAAGTATAGAAGGTGAAACTGAGGCATGAAATCTTATTCCACCTTTGTAAGGACCAATTGCATTATTATGTTGTACCCTGTAACCCATATTGGTATGAACCCTACCCTGATCATCAGTCCAAGTTACACGGAAAGTATGTATTTTGTCGGGTATTATTAATCGCTCTATTAGGTTTGCTTTTTCAAACTCGGGATGTTCGTTATAAACTTCTTCTATTGATTCCACTACCTCTTTAACTGCCTGAAGATACTCTGGCTCGTTAGGAAAACGCATTTTTACTGAATTAACAACTTCTGATGATTTCATTTTAATTATAATTTATTATACCCTTTAATGCTCTTTGTTGCAGAGAAATTTAACAAATAATCAATTTGAAATGCAAAGTTAAGTAATAATTTCTATTTCTAAAATATTACAGCAATATATACGTTTTCTGTTACTAAAACTGCTACTTTTTTAGATTTTTGTAAATTGGTATAAATACTATTGCTCCTGACATTATTATTGATACAATAGTAAACGCCGTTAGCTCTGCATATAAGAAAATATATACTACGAGCACTATCCATAAGATGATTATGGATGCTATTTGAGTTTGAGATAGTTTTTTCCTTGCCATAAAGTAAAGATAGGTATTTACATTAAAACTCGATTGATATTATGTTACAATTTATAAACTTTTAGAGTTATCTTTTGATACATTTAAGTTAAGTTACTGTTAAACTACAACCAAATTGTTTTAACTTTGCCCCTGTTATAAAATCAACAAATTACTATCAATGGATTCAATTTATTTGATTATTGTAATTGTTCTGCTTGGATTGGCAGTACTAGACCTAATAGTTGGAGTTTCAAATGATGCTGTTAATTTCCTGAATTCCAGCATAGGCTCCAAAGTAGCACCTATTAGAATAATTTTTGCAGTTGCTGCTCTTGGAATTTTATTAGGTACTATGTTCTCAAGTGGGATGATGGAGGTTGCAAGAAGTGGGGTGTTTTATCCGGAAAAATTCACTTTTCCATCAATAATGATGCTTTTTTTGGCAGTAATGCTTACTGATGTTATACTGCTAGATCTCTTTAACACCTTCGGGTTACCAACTTCAACAACAGTTTCGCTTGTATTTGAACTATTAGGTGCTTCAGTAGCTGTTGCACTCTACACAATCTGGACTACTGAATCCGGTGGTAACCTTGGAGAATTTATAAACAGTGGTAAAGCACTTGCAATTATTACCGGTATTTTTACATCTATTGCAATAGCATTTTTGGTAGGTTCTATCATTATGTATATATCACGAATAATATTTTCTTTCAACTATAAAAAACCTTTTAAATACCTTGGAGCACTCTGGGGAGGTATCGCTCTTACTGCAATTACTTATTTTGCTGTGTTCAAAGGTCTTAAAGGTAGTGTATTAGTTAGTTCCGAACTACTTGCATATCTTGAGGGCAATATGGGGATGGCATTACTATATACACTTGGAACTTGGACTATTTTAATGGCTATACTTCAGCATATTTTCAGAGTTAAAATACTGAAGGTGATCGTCTTGTCCGGAACAGCTGCTCTTGCTATGGCTTTTGCAGGGAACGATTTGGTAAACTTCATAGGAGTATTCATGGCCGGTTTTGACTCTTTCCATATAGCGCAGGAGGTAGTTGCATCCGGAGGTGATTTGAATACACTATATATGGGCAAGCTTTCTGAACCTGTTGTTGCAAATATATATTGGTTACTTGGTGCAGGAACACTAATGACTTTATCATTATTCCTTTCTAAAAAGTCACGTACAGTTTCAAATACAGAGGTTAATCTTGCGAGAAAAGGTGAAGGAATAGAGCGTTTTTCATCATCACCTTTATCACGTTCAATTGTAAGAGGCAGTCTCACTTTGAGTAAATCAATAAGCACTATTATTCCTGAATCGATGAAAAAGTTTATCGATAAAAGATTTGAACCTGTAGAACTTGAAAATAAAGCGTCTTTTGACTTAATAAGAGCCTCTGTAAACCTCACTGTTTCTGCAATGCTTATCTCGCTTGGTACATCATTGAAACTGCCACTTTCAACTACATTTGTTACTTTTATGGTTGCAATGGGTAGTTCATTAGCCGATCGTGCCTGGGGCCGTGAAAGTGCTGTATATCGTATAAATGGTGTATTGACAGTTGTAGCAGGATGGTTTTTAACCGCACTTGTAGCTTTTTCTGCAGCATTGGCAGTTGGCCTCTTTCTTATGTGGGGTGGTAAAATTGCAATAGTAATTATGATTGCTATTGTTGTAATTATGTTACTTAAATCGAGCAAGCTTCATACAAAAAGAAAATCAAAAGAAGAACAGCAACAACAAGTTTTATCAACTAAGGATCAGCTTATTACATCATGCAACAATGATGTACATATGGTACTGGACAGGACCCTATGGATTTTAAAGAAAGTGATAGATGGACTGAATGATGAGAATAGGAAATCAGCCCGTAAGGCAATGAATGAAGCTATCGAGTTATATGAAAAATTTAAAGATAAACGTGATTACGAGGTTGTACCTACTATTGAAAGTATTCAGATGAATGCATTGGATCTTGAGCAGGAGTATGTCCAGCTGGTAGATTATTCATATGAACTAACAAAATCTTTAAAGGCGATTTCAGAGTCAACATTCAATTATATAAATAATAATCACTCTGCCTTCTCTAAGGAGCAGATTGATGATTTAAAGGTGTTTTACAACACTCTGACTGATGTTTTCAATTGTTATAATGAAATGGAGAAAACAGGTGACTATAGTAAATTTAATAAGGTTACAAACTTAAGAGATTTCATTCTTGAACTTAACCCTAAATTGACAAAACGTCAAATTAAAAGAGTAAAAGAGGGAGTTTCCAGTACACGTAATAGTATACTATTCCTTAACTTGGTGAATGAATCAAAAATTGTAACATTACAATCGGGTAATCTGATAAAATCACATCGTAATTTCAGAGAACAATCATCAAAACATAGTATGACAATGATTGGAGCCAAAGAGCTTATTAATAATGCTACTTTGAATTTATAAAACTAAATAATTAGTTCACTATAAAATTAAAATAGCCCCACTGTAACTCAGATGGGGCTATTTTACATAGCAGTTAAACTACGGTTATGTTACTATTAAGATTTAAGCAAAAAAAACGGAGCATCTGCTCCGTTAATTTTATTTAGTATCTCTGTTTTTTTCCTCTTTTCTTGTTTCTTCCAAATCCAAGGTTCTCCTCTTTTTTCCTGCCATAGCTTTTCTTAGATTTCTGGTTTTCAGAATCCTGAGCAAACTGAACCAATAACTTTCTATCTTCCAGATGCATTCCCTTGAAAGAACTGACAACCTTAGGAGCAACATCTTCCGGAACCTCAAAGAATGAGAAGCTTTTCATAAGATCAATTTTTCCAATTGGAACTTTCCCTTTTACATTCTCATTAATGAAACCCATTAAAACAGCAGGATTAATACCATCCATTTTACCTACATTAATAAATAGTCTGGAATAACCCTTTTCAGGTTCACGAGACACATTTCCATTTCTATTAGACTGTCGTCCTCTTTCCCCTTTTCTTCTGCCTGAAGATTGATCATCCGGTTCAAAAATCTCTTCAGCTTCCTGATAATATTCAATCAGTCGATTAAACTCAAGAGAAACAATTCGTTTGATTATATCCTCTTTCTCAAGCCATTCAAGCTTGCGGAAAATTGACGGAAGGAGTCGCTCAATCTCTTCCTCATTTACCTTCACTTTCTCAATTTTGTCAACAAAATTGAATAGCTGTTTTTCGCAGATTACGTCCCCTTTGGGTATTTCACGCTTTTCGAACTGTTTATTTATCTGTTTCTCAATTTGTGAAATTTTTCCTCTCTCCTTTGTATGAATAATTGAAATTGATGTTCCTGCTTTTCCTGCTCTACCAGTTCTTCCACTTCTGTGTGTATAGCTCTCTATATCATCAGGCAAACTATAATTGATTATATGAGAAACATCATCAACATCCAGTCCACGTGCCGCAACATCTGTAGCAACGAGCAACTGAAGGTTATGGTTTCTGAATTTACTCATTACCAGATCTCGCTGCGCCTGTGATAGGTCACCATGCAAAGAATCAGCATCATACCCATCTTGCATGAGTTTATCCGCAATCTCCTGAGTATCTTTTCTTGTTCTGCAGAAAATGATGCCATAAATATTAGGATAATAGTCAACTATTCTCTTCAGAGCAAGATATCTGTCTTTAGCATGAACAACATAATATGTATGCCTAACATTAAGAGCTCCCTCATTTTTCCTGCCTATTGTAATCTCCATCGGGTCTTTCATATACTTGCCGGTAATTCTTTGAATTTCTCTTGGCATAGTAGCTGAAAACAGAAGCATACTCCTATTTTCAGGAACATATGAAAGTATTTCATCAAGATCTTCAGTAAATCCCATATTAAGCATTTCATCTGCTTCGTCAAGTACAACAGACTGAACATTTGAAAGTGAGACAGTCTTACGTTTAATAAGGTCAATCAACCTTCCCGGTGTAGCTACTATTATGTGAACACCTCTTTTGAGTGCACGTATCTGACTCTCTATACTTGATCCTCCATATACAGGAAGAACTTTTATATCATCAACATATTTTGAGTAGTCTGCAAGATCACCTGCAATCTGAAGACATAGTTCTCTTGTGGGACATAGTATCAGTGTTTGAGGTGTAACATTTTTAACATCAGTCTTCTGGATAATTGGTATACCAAAAGCTGCCGTTTTGCCTGTACCTGTTTGTGCAAGTGCAATTATATTTCGTGTTTTGTTTAACAATTGAGGTATTACCTCTGATTGTACAGGCATTGGTTGTTCATAGCCTAACTCTGCAAGAGCCTGCGCTATCTCGGGTGTAACACCCAGTTTTTTAAATTCGCTCATTTTATTTATAAAAATTAATTTGTGGGTATTGATATTTCTCTTTACTCCACACAGCCAGTAATTTATAAAGATGAGAGAAAACTCAAATACGATTAGTGATAATTGGGTGATATTTATCTGTTTGTTATATAACCTTTTTATTTTTTAGATAACCCCGTTTAAAATATGCATATTTTATCACCCTTTTTTAAAACGGCTGCAAAGGTATGAAAATAAATTGAATAAGTGGTATTATAGTAAAATAAATCAGAAATTATAAAGCAGATATTTTCTTAATAGATTCTTTTTTCCGTTACTCACTCTAAGCTCTTTTTCAAGGTAAGCATCAACAGATCCATATTTATTATTGATATGATCAATTACATAGTTCAAATATGATCTGTTCACCGATAACATAGCAGTAACAGCTTCTTGCATGTTTTCGGGAAGGTTTCTTGCATCAACTTTTGCCTTAACAGGGTCAATCAGTTTGTTTGAAAGCATGTAATCCTGTTCAAGCACCGTTTGTGGTACACCCAGAGCATATAAAATAAAATAAGATGCCAGCCCTATTCCATCTTTTCCCAAAGATCCTGATAATAAAATGGGATAATTAGCATCATTTGTTAATATATCAAACATCTCACCAAATTGCTCTTTATGATTTTCTACAATATCTATATACGACTCCTGAACATATCTGATAGCATCGCTACGGTTAAAATCATCATTTAACAATTGAGCATCCAACTTATCTGCATCCATAGGCGACAATGGAAGTGATATTTTCCTGATTGTAGGATGAATTAGTATTGGGTATTTACCGGAAGTTTTATCAGATCTAAAATCAATTATTGTCTTAATATTGAGCCTTCTGATTTTTTCCTGATCATAAAGTGTTGCACTGCTAAGATCTCCTGATCTGTATATCTGTCCCCATTTAATTTGTCTGTCGTCAGTTGTAAAATAGCCGCCTATATCTCTGAAGTTTTTTATGTTGTTCATATCGATAACACGATTTGCAACAACTCCAGATTGTACACCGGCTGTACGAAGTATAAAATATTCCCTTAGCCCTGATCCTGTAGGATTCAATGTTAATACCTGATTTGCAATTTTTGTGGTTGTTACAGGTGTGAAACTTGTAAGAGAACTATCGGATAGTGATGAATAAATATCAATATCACCCTCCTGGTCCGGGCTTACTTCCCACTTGAGCAGAAAATCTCCCTTTGGATCTTTCTCCACTACAGAGGTGATTTTTACCGTTGACATACAGGAGTTTACAACGACAATCACTAAAATCAGAAGACATATATAGTATAGTTTCTTCACATTCAACATAAAATACAAACAAATGTAGTAAAAAGAATGTTCTAAATAAAAAAACTTCTCGGATCTATTAACAATATATAATTATTCGTTTTTCTTTTTAATAATTTATCTCTTAAGCTTTTAAGGTAAAAATAAAGCTTTTAGATAAGTTGTTGATAAGTTGTAAATCAGATGTGCAAAAATATTGATAAACTAATTTGTTTATTCAGATAAAATTTACGCTATAATAATTTTGAATAAACCCAAATAAAAGTAGCTTTAATTAGCATCGAAGTTTCACATTCTTTTCAACAGTGGTTTTATATCATAAAGGAAAATAATTATTAACTTTGCAAAGTATATACAGTTTATGATAACATTTATAATTATCACTGAATTATAAAGTTAAACAGAAAATAAATTGTTGATAACTGTTGATAACTTCAATTTACTGGTTAATAACTATTCAACTCTCTTTTTTGCAAAATAAGATATCTACAATATCAACAGGCTATCATTACAATCATATATCTTTTTTAATTTTAAAACTATATATAATAATAATAAGGTTATGAGTAAAGAAGAAATCATTCAAAATATAGTAAGACTAAAAAAAGAAAAAAATGCAATTATCTTGGCGCACTACTATCAGGATTCTGATATACAGGATATTGCAGATTTTGTAGGTGATAGTCTTGCACTTGCCCAGTGGGCAGCCAAAACAACAGCTGATATTATAGTGTTGTGTGGTGTACATTTCATGGGTGAAACAGCGAAAATATTAAGTCCCGAAAAAAGGGTATTTATTCCAGATATGAAAGCAGGTTGCTCACTTGCGGATAGTTGTCCTGCCAAAGAATTTAAAAAATTCATTGATGAGAATCCAGGACATACTGTTTTATCCTATGTAAACACAACAGCTGCCGTTAAGGCATTAACAGATATAGTTGTTACTTCCACAAATGCCAAACAGGTAGTAGATTCGCTTCCCATTGATGAAAAAATTATTTTTGGACCGGATAAGAATTTAGGTGACTATATTAATAAACTTACTGGAAGAAATATGCTGTTATGGGAGGGTGTATGTCATGTACATGAGCAATTTTCTCTGGAGAGAATTCTTGAATTAAAAAAAGAGTATCCTGATGCATTACTTTTAGCTCATCCTGAATGTCCAAAATATCTGCTTGAAGTAGCCGATCATGTAGGATCAACCTCATCAATTTTAAAATTTGCAACTAATTCTGATAATAAAAAATTTATTGTGGCAACTGAAGCAGGTATCCTGCATCAGTTGCAAAAAGAAAATCCTGATAAACTTTTTATTCCTGCACCTCCTGAAGATTCCACATGTGCTTGTAACGAATGTTTCTACATGAAAATGAATACATTGGAAAAACTTTATTTGTGTTTGAAATTAGAAAAACCGGAGATTTTTGTTGATGAAGAAAAAAGAATTAAAGCCGTTAAACCAATAGAAAGAATGTTGGATATTTCAGCAAAGTATGGTTTATAATTGTTTTTTGTACCTTTGCATCCTCAAAAATCCGACATTCAACTTTTTATATATATAAGCTTGTTTTAAGTTATAAGAGGAATAGTGTCTTTAAAAAATTCATAAAATGGCTCTTCAATGTGGTATTGTAGGACTTCCTAATGTAGGAAAATCCACACTTTTTAATTGTTTGTCAAATGCTAAGGCGCAGGCAGCAAATTTTCCTTTTTGTACAATTGAACCTAATGTAGGTGTTATTACAGTTCCTGATGAAAGATTAAATAAAATTGCAGAACTTGTAAAACCACAAAGAATATTACCTACAACAGTAGAGATAGTAGATATTGCCGGTTTAGTAAAAGGTGCAAGCAAAGGTGAAGGTTTAGGTAATAAATTCCTGGCTAATATAAGGGAAACTGACGCTATCCTGCACGTTTTGCGATGTTTTGATGATGAGAATGTAACTCATGTTGATGGAACAGTTGATCCGGTACGTGATAAAGAGATTATTGATGCAGAATTGCAGTTAAAAGATCTTGAAACTATTGAATCTCGAATCAGCAGGGTAGAGAAACAAGCTAAAACAGGTGGAGATAAAGATGCTAAATTAGCCTTTCATGTCTATTCAAAAATTAAAGAAGCATTATTGAGAGGAGAATCTGCAAGAACTGTAGAATTTGATACTAAAGATGAAGCTAAAGCTGCAAATGATCTTTATTTACTGACATCAAAACCAATAATGTATGTTTGCAATGTTGATGAATCAAGTGCTGTTAACGGAAATAAATATGTTGATCAGGTAAGGGAAGCAGTTAAAAATGAGAATGCTGAAATTTTAATAGTTGCTGCCAAAATTGAATCAGAGATAGCTGAATTTGACAATTATGAGGAGCGACAAATGTTTTTAAATGAACTGGGTTTAGAGGAATCAGGTGTTTCACGACTGATTAAATCTGCGTATAGACTACTGAATTTAAAAACATTTATTACTGCTGGAGTTCAAGAGGTAAGAGCATGGACATTTCATGATGGATGGAAAGCTCCTCAGTGTGCCGGAGTTATTCACACCGATTTTGAAAAAGGTTTTATTAGAGCTGAAGTGATTAAATATGAGGATTTTATCACATATGGATCAGAAAATGCTGTGAAAGAAGCCGGTAAAATGAGTGTGGAAGGAAAGGATTATATTGTTAAGGATGGCGATATAATGCATTTCAGATTCAATGTTTAAAGAATTTCCCCTAGTTTATTCTTACTTAATACTTACTTAATACTTACCTCGCTCTTATAATCTTCTTTCAAATAAGAGCGTGGTAAGCAATATACAATACCGAGATAAACCTAAAGTAATACCTGTTTATACTCTTCTTCATTATAAATTCATAGTTTAAATAAAACCGATTGTGTTGTAAAACATAAAAATATATTTGTAATTAAACGATTAACCTTTTTCCTTTGTAATACCCATAGTTTTACTTTATTTAGCAAATAAACATATAATTATGAAAAAAATTTCATTGAAAACTATTGCAAACGAGTTGGGAGTATCCTCTGCCACAGTTTCTTTAGTTCTTAATGGAAAAGATAAAAACGGCAGGGTAAGCAAGGAATTATCAAAAAAAATATTAGAAAAAGCTGCAGAGCTAAACTATATTCCAAATACACTTGCAAAAAGTCTTAAGGTAGGAAAATCTAATACAATTGGGCTTATAATAGCTGATATTTCAAATATATTTTTTGGTACACTGGCACTATATATTCAAAATTTTGCACAGCAGAAAGGATATACAGTTATCATAGGTAACACAAATGAAAATTTGAACGAGATGGAACTTGTGATTAATTTCTTGAGCTCCCGACAAGTAGATGGTTTTATAATTACCCCTACGGAGAAAAGTCAGGATTTACTTAATAAGCTAACCTTGAATAATATACCATTAGTTTTAGTGGATAGAACATTTCCTGAATTAAATGTAAACTCGGTAATGATAAATAACTATGAAATATCATATAAAGCAACGGAACAACTGATTAAAAAAGGATGTAAAAATATTGGAGTGATATCATATAAACAGGATCATTATCATGTTAATGAGCGCAAAAGAGGTGCAATTGAAGCATTGAAAAATTTCGGTATATTTTATCCTGAAAACATAAAAGAGGTAAGATATAATCACTTATCAGAGGATATATCTGAAGCAATTGACAAAATGATTAATAATAACCCTAAAATTGATGGTATATTTTTTACCACAAACTCTATATCTATTAATGGGGTAAAATCTTTAATCAAGAATAACATTGTTATTCAAAAAGATATTCAAATAACCTGTTTTGATGAGAATGATGCCTTTTATATTCTACCCTATTCTATACCATTTATAAAACAACCAATAAAAGAAATTGCAAGAAGAGCTACAGATATGCTTATTGAGCAAATAGAAGACAAAAAAAATGAAGTTAATAGAATAGTTCTTGATTCGGAACTAGTAGTAAATGATTTGAATAATTAATCCTTTATTTCTTAGTTAAACGATTGATATAACTAATATAAATTCAAATTTTATGAAAAACTCTTATCCGAAAATTGGAATACGTCCCATAATAGATGGCAGGCGTGATGGTGTAAGAGAATCATTGGAGGAAACAACAATGAATCTTGCAAGAAGTGCAGCAAAGTTGTATAGTGAAAACCTTAGGTATCCGGATGGAACTCCCGTTCAGTGTGTTATTGCTGATACCTGTATTGGAGGAGTAAAGGAAGCTGCAATGTGTGCAGAGAAATTTGAAAAAGAAAATGTTGGTCTGTCACTCTCAGTTACCCCCTGCTGGTGTTATGGATCTGAGACCATTGATATGAATCCTAATATACCAAAAGCTATCTGGGGGTTTAATGGTTCAGAACGACCAGGAGCTGTATATTTAAGTGCTGCTCTTGCCGTACATAGTCAGAAAGGATTACCAGCATTTGGAATTTATGGAAAAGATGTTCAAGATGTTGGAGATGAAACAATTCCGGAAGATGTTCGTGAGAAACTGCTAAGGTTTGCAAAAGCTGGTCTTGCAGTAGCTATTATGAGAGGCAAATCTTATTTATCAATTGGATCTGTATCTATGGGAATAGGGGGATCAATGACCGATTCTGATTTTCTTCAGGAATATCTTGGAATGCGTACCGAGTATGTGGATTCAGTCGAAATAATGCGTCGTATCCAATTGGGAATATATGATAAAGATGAGTATGAAAAAGCATTGCAGTGGACAAAAGATAATTGTGTAAGCCGTGAAGGAGAAGACTTTAACCCTGAGCATAAGAAACATAGTCGTGAACAGAAGGATAAGGATTGGGAATTTGTGGTGAAGATGACTTTGATATTCAGGGATTTGATGGTTGGAAATCCTGAACTTGAGAAAATTGGTTATATAGAAGAGGCACTTGGACATAATGCAATTGCAGGAGGTTTTCAGGGTCAACGACAGTGGACCGATTTTCTTCCTAATGGTGATTTTTCAGAAGCTATACTTAACTCTTCATTCGATTGGAATGGAAAACGCAAACCATTTACATTTGCCACAGAGGATGATCATTTGAATGGAATTAGTATGCTATTTAACCAGCTGCTTACAAACAGATCTCAGATTTTTGCAGATGTAAGAACTTATTGGAGTCCTGAGGCTATAGAAAGGATCAGTGGATGGAAACCTGATGGAATATTAGAAAATGGTGCCATTTTTCTCAAAAACTCTGGTTCTTGCACTTTAGATGGAACAGGACAACAAACAGATTCTGAAGGAATTCCTGTTATGAAACCATTCTGGGAAATAAGTGATGAGGAGGTTGAAAAAATGCTGGATGCTACTACATGGTATCCCGCTTCACTTGAATATATGAGGGGTGGGGGCTTTTCATCGCAATTCATTACAAAAGCAAATATGCCTGTAACAATGAGTCGCATAAATATTGTAAAAGGACTGGGTCCTGTTTTGCAGATTGCAGAGGGGTGGACTGCTACTTTACCTGAAGAGGTGTTCAAGCTTATTGACGGGCGTACTGATAAAACCTGGCCATCTACATTTTTTGTGCCAAGAATTACCGGTAATGGTAGATTCAAGGATGTATACTCTGTTATGAATTATTGGGGAGCAAACCATGCAGCAATAAGCTATGGACACATTGGCGCTGATTTAATAACACTTGCATCTTCCCTCTCTATTCCTGTAAATATGCATAATGTAGAGGATGAAAAAATATTTCGCCCTTCAGCCTGGTCGGCTTTTGGTTCCGACAACGAAGGTGCAGATTATAGGGCTTGTGCAAATTATGGACCACTATACAGATAATAAACTTGTAACTTGTTGTTAGCTCATTTTTAAGTCAAAAATAAAACTGATAATATTATTTGGTTTAATGGTGAAAGGTCTATTACTCTCCTTATAAAAAGTAAAAATGTAAAATTCAATAACGAATAAACTTCAATTAATATGAAATCAAAGTTTAATTTAATATTAGCAATATTGCTCTTTTCAACAGGATTGTTTGCACAAAATCGTTCATTTTCAGGTTTGGAAATGAATATGGGTAATCTGTATCGACTATCAAATGCGGAGACAAGATCAATAAGCCCTGAAAACTTTACAGGTGAAAAGGGTAAAGGTGGAATGGCAATACCAGATCCAAATGCACCAAGGAATACTGCTAATGCCACTGAACCTGCGCGTGACCTGGGACAGGGATGGAAGGTTAATCCATTTGTAACTATTCAACCCGGTGAAACCTTTACAATGGCAGAAATTGATGGTCCAGGTGCAATTCAGCATATTTGGATGACTCCTACAGGAAACTGGCGTTTCTCTATTATAAGGATTTACTGGGATGATGAAAAGGAACCTTCTGTTGAAGCTCCAATTGGTCATTTCTTTGGGATGGGGTGGAATGAGTATGCTCATCTGAATTCATTACCTGTAACTGTTAATCCGGGGAGTGCCTTTAATAGTTACTGGGTTATGCCTTTCAGAAAAAAGGCACGTATAACCATGACTAATATTAATGATTCTGAGCCAATGAACCTCTATTATCAGGTTGACTATACTCTTACTGATGTTCCGGATGATGCAGCTTACTTCCATGCTCAATTCAGGAGAACTAAAGTAAATCAGACATCAGATTATACTATTGTTGATGGTATCAAAGGAGAAGGACATTATGTAGGTGTATATATGGCTTGGCAAGTGAATAACAATGGTTGGTGGGGAGAAGGAGAAATAAAATTCTTTATGGACGGTGATAAACAGTTTCCAACTATTATTGGTACAGGTACTGAAGATTATTTTCTTGGCTCATACAATTTCGACCGTAATGGCAAATATGTAACTTTTACTACTCCATATTCAGGTTTGGTGCAGGTTTTACCACCGGATCAGATTTACAGGGCAGGTCAAAGATTCGGCCTATACCGCTGGCACATTATGGATCCTATTAGGTTTAAAAAGGATTTAAGAATAACAATACAGGATTTGGGATGGCGTCACGGACATAGGTATTTGCAACAGCAGTCTGATATCTCTTCTGTTGTATTTTGGTATCAGTCAGAACCTCACGCAACATTTCCTAAATTACCTTCATGGCATGAATTGGAACTTAATTGATATCTGAATTTCTTTCTTTGGAAAAAGATTTAATCTCTTAAAATACTGATCCGGATGGTTTATAAAATCGGTTCATCTCAGTGATAACAGCAGATCTAATTTATTAAAAATTAATATGTTAGAACTTACTTTTATAATTATTGGGTGAATAGATTAAAAATCAGATATAATGAAAAAGTATATTTACAATTCTGGTAATAAAAGTCAGAAGTTATTAATATTAATATATATATTTTTTTCTGCATCATTTTATCCTCTTTCAGGAGGTGAACCGATTATATTGTCATCAGACCTCAAAAGTTATATTGAGAAAATTGAGTATGATCTTTTGGGAGTGAGTAAAGGTGTGAATGAGATTACGGTGATAGATAAAAACATTATTCATGTAAGGATATTTTTTATACTTGACAAGCAAATTCAGCAAGATGATTGGCAAGTAGTGGTAACTCCTGCATTTAATCCAGAATATCACTGGGCGCCACATCTTACTCCTACAGATAGTCATGTAATTGAGCAGCATGTATTTCGTTCTCCTGCACTTATTGCATCTGATAGGAATAGTATGTTAATGCTTATTCCGGATCTTGATATAATGAAAAGAGGTACACCCGTCAGGTGGTATATGGATTTGGATGCGCCAGGGAATCGTCTAGTCATTGGAATGAGTAATAGCAGAGTAGATAACCATATACTTTTTACACGTGAACCAGGTGCAATATACCCTAAAGGTGAAGTGGAATTTGGTTTTTACATAATTCATTCAGATGATGAGAATGCATTGAATAACCCATTCAGGTTGGCTTTAAACTTCTTATGGACCAACTGGGGACATGATCTGTATCAATCAGGAAATCCTGTTGATGGAGATCTTGAGAACTATGTTGAGCACACTTATAACTGGGCTTTCAACAGCTGGAGTGAAAGTGTATGGCAGGAGTTTGAACTGAACGGCAAGAATGTTGGTTCTCCGGTTTTTATAGTAAATGTTACTCAAAGTCCTAACTATCCTGGTGAAATAAATGAAAGGGAGTTCAGATCTGTATGGAATCAGGCGTGGTTCAGTTCACTTCGATCTGCAAGTGGATTGTATAGATATGCAAGACGTACTGGTAAAAAGGAGCTAATGGAAAAAGCTCTGCTTACAAAGGAGCTTGCACTCTCATTTCCTAAGAAAGAGGGTTTCTTTTATGGGCTCATTGGTACAGAAATGCATCAGAAAGAGATAGGAGGAGAGACATTTTACCGAAGTAAGGGATGGGACACACATTACTGGGGAAATTCAAACCGTAATCCCTATACCTGGAATCCTGAAGAGTCTCCTTTTCATATATTAGATATGAGCTGGACGGCGTTGTTAATGCTAAGATGGTATGAAGATCTTGAAAAGGACGAAAGATTGCTTGAATATGCAAAAGACTATGCGGAATCTCTGCTGACTATCCAATCAAAAGAGGGCTTTTTCCCGGGATGGCTAAACTTGAATACTCTGCAACCTATGAGCCATTTAAACAGTTCTCCTGAAACTTCTATGTCAGTGACATTTCTTCTGAAACTTTATGAGTTGACCGAAGAAAAGAGGTATTGTGATGCAGCTCTTAAGGCTATGGATATTATAATTGAAGAAATAATCCCAACTGGCAGATGGGAGGATTTCGAGACTTATTGGTCATGCTCACGGTATGGTTCAGATAATTTGATTGGTAGTAAGATTTCCAGGAATAATATGTATAAACAGAATAATTTATCGATGTTCTGGACAGCTGAAGCACTTTTGAAGAGTTATAAAGTAACAGGTGTAGAGAAATATTTGAAGTATGGTCAACGAACATTGGATGAGATGCTTATGACACAAGCTTCCTGGCAACCACCCTATATGTTTGTTAACGTATTAGGAGGATTTGGTGTTCTTAATGCTGATGCTGAATGGAATGACTCACGACAAAGTCTATTTGCTGAACTGATTATACAGTATGGTAAATTACTTAATAAACCTGAGTATATTGAGAGGGGATATGCTGCCCTTAAAGCTTCGTTTGTAATGATGTATTGTCCTGAAAACCCTCAGACTATGAAACAATGGGAGAAAGTTTATCCATTTTTCGGAAGAGAGGATTATGGATTCATGATGGAAAATTACGGACATGGTGGTAGAACCGGCCCTGATGGGGAAGGTATGGGTGAATTTACAATTTACGACTGGGGAAATGGTGCTGCAGCAGAGGCTTATAACAGGATACTTGACAAGTTTGGTAACTTTAATTTAGAATAAATATGAAATCAAAAAACATTATTCTATTCACTGTTTTATTGATAGTTGGTATAGGGATAATATCATGTTCGGAAAATAAAAATAGATCAGAAGATATGGGAAAAGAGTATGAAAAAGGTACGTTTGGATATGATCTGAATTATCTATCTGAAAAAGATAGTATCATACTTCTAAAATCAGAAGATGAAAAAGCACAGATTATTCTTTCTGCAAAATATCAGGCTAAAGTATTCACTTCAACTGCTAATGGACTGGAAGGGAATAGTCACGGATTTGTAAATTACAAGTTCTTTGATTCAGGTATTGTTGATGAACACATGAATGGATTTGGAGGTGAAAATCGTTTATGGCTGGGACCGGAAGGGGGCAGATACTCAATTTTCTTTGAACCTGGCCATGAACAGATATTTGAAAACTGGCATACACCAAAAGCAATAGATATTGAAGTATGGGAAGTAAAGGATGCTGATAATAACAATGCTACTTTTATAAAAGATATTGTATTGAATAATTATAAAGGTACACGTCTGAAATTGGCTGTTGAACGAACAATTTCTTTATTAAATGAAGAAGAAATAGAACGTAAATTGAAATTGAAGATTCCACAAGGGGTAAATTCAGTGGCCTATTCAACAGTAAATAAAATCACTAATCAGAACGATTTTAAATGGGATAAAGAAACAGGAACTATCTGTATATGGATGCTTGATATGTTTAATCCATCTGATTCTGCCGTGACAATTATACCTTACCATAAAGGTGACCCGAAAGAGTTGGGGAATATTGTAAAGTCAGACTATTTTGGAGAAATATCTTCTGACAGACTGATTGATCAAGATGGTGTATTGCTCTTTAAAACTGATGGAAAATCAAGAGGTAAGCTGGGTATGAATGCTCTCAGAACCCGGGGTATTGCAGGTAATTACGATCCGATAACTAATCGTCTGACTGTTGTAACATTCGGTGTTAATCCCAAATTTGTATATCTAAATCAGGAATGGAATCCGGAAACAGATCCAATAGTTGGTGATGCTCTAAATGCATATAATGATGGACCTCTGGAGGATGGAAGTATAATGGGGCCTTTCCTTGAGTTGGAAAGTAGCTCTCCAGCTGCATTTCTTGAACCGGGACAGACTTTATCTCATAAACATAATGTTTTTCATTTCGTAGGAGATGAATTAATGTTGTCTCAAATCTCCGAGGTACTTTTAGGTACCAGTCTTGATACACTGAAATCTGTCTTCTGATATTATTAAAAGTTATAATTTTCGATGAAAATGTAGACTGAACCAATAACACAAGTAATAAATAATATTATCAAAATATCTTGTATGAATAAAGACATAGAAAAACACCGTTTAGTACCACCGGGGATACTGTTCCCATTTATACTTCTTACTGCATTGTTCTTTATTTGGGCAGTACCCAATAACTTGACTGACACTATGCTTGCTGCATTCAAGCGAATTATGAGTCTGACCGATACCCAGACAGCGTGGATACAAGTAGTTTGTTACCTCCTTGGGTATGGTTGTTTTGCTTTGCCAGGTGCAATTTTTATAAAAAAACATACATATAAATCCGGAGTTTTGTTAGGATTGGGTATGTGTGTGCTGGGAACCATGCTTTTCTATCCGGCAATGCTTGTAAACAATATAAGTTCGCCACTTAGTTTTGCAACATATCTATTCGCTATATTTGTACTATTCGCCGGATTGTCTGTACTTGAAACAGCAACAAATGCATATGTATATTCTTTAGGAGATCCGGAATCTGCTACCAGGAGACTTAATTTCTCACAGTCTTTCAATCCTTTTGGTGCTTTAACAGGTGTACTTGTGAGTCAGATTTTTGTATTATCACGGTTAAACACTTTGACTGCAGATGAAAGAGCTACTCTAAGTATGTCTGAATTAGGAGCTATACAAAATATTGAACTTAATGCTGTGACAACAACATATTTGATTTTAGGGGTTATAATGCTTGTTTTATTGTTATTGATTTTATTTACCATGATGCCAAAAGCTCAGGATGATGATAAAAGTTTGCATTTAAAAGCCACATGGAACAGGCTAAAAAAGAATAAAAACTACACTTGGGGGGTTATAGCACAGTTTTTCTATGTCGGAGCACAAATTGCCGTATGGTCATTTATAATACGTTACGCTATGCAAACTCTCAACCTTGACTCAGTAATTGCGGGGTTGGGTGTTAATCCTTCACAAGAAGAGGTTATTGCTGCTCTGAGAGGTGTTGAACCAATTGCGGGGGGGTTTTATAATTTGGCAGAATTTTTTGGCATTGATGTGTTGCTTCCACGTACAGCAGAACAAGCCGGCGCAACATATTACATACTATCATTAATACTTTTTGTTATTGGACGGTTTACCTGTACCTGGTTCATGAAGTATATAAAACCAGTAAATATATTGTCTGGTCTGGGAGTACTTGCAATAACTGCAACATTGATAGCTATATATGCAAGTGGTTTTATTGGTATTTATGCATTAATATCGATATCGGGATTTATGTCAGCAATGTTTCCAACAATTTATGGTTTAGGCATGAGAAACTTGGGAGAGGATACCAAAATCGCAGGTTCAGGTATGGTTATGGCTATAGCTGGTGCTGCTATATTGACACAACTACAAGGGATTCTTTCAGATCAATCCGGAGCGATTAAATTTGCCTATTGGGTGCCAGCTATAGCATTTATTATTATCACATTTTATAGTTTCACTTATGCACGTAAAAAAAACAGTAGAACTAGTTGATTAGATATGGAAAAGATTGTAATTGGAATTGATTATGGGACTGACTCATGCAGGGGAATTGCGGTTGACTGTTCTTCTGGTATGGAGTTGGCTTCATATACTTCATTTTATTCAAGATGGAAAGAGGGTCTCTATTGTGATTCAAATTCAAATTGTTACCGCCAACATCCTAAAGACTATATCGAATCTTTAGAGGAGGTGATAAAAGGGTTACTTGAAAATCTTTCTGAAAGTGAAGTTCAGAGCATTACGGCATTAGGTATAGATACAACGGGAAGTACTCCATGTCTTACTGATTTAAATGGTACTCCTCTTGCATTATTACCGGAGTTTGAACATGATCCTGACGCTATGTTTGTTCTCTGGAAAGATCACACAGCTATTCGTGAGGCTGAAGAGATAAACGTCTTGGCCAAAAAATGGGAAATCGACTATACAGTTCGTTCCGGTGGTACATATTCACCAGAATGGTTCTGGTCTAAAGCTCTGCATTTGATTCGTTCCAATGAGAAAGTAAGATCTAAAGCATATTCAATTATCGAGCATTGTGACTGGATGCCGGCATTACTGACAGGCCGGTTTAAACCTGAAGAAGTTAAACGTAGCAGATGTGCTGCAGGACACAAAGGTATGTGGGCAGCAGAGTGGGGAGGTTATCCATCTCAGAGATTTCTATCAGAACTGGATCCGTTATTAAACGGATTTGCTTCGCGTTTAAGCAGTGAAACTTACACGAGTGATCAACTGTGCGGTAAAATCACTAAAAGTTGGTCAGAGAGGCTTGGATTGCCTTCAGACGTTGATGTGTCAATTGGCATCATAGATGCTCACGCTGGAGCTATTGGTGCCGGTATAGGTGCAAATAAAATGGTCAAAATAATAGGTACATCTACTTGTGATATTGTTGTTACACAGTATGAGAATTTAAAAGGCAGAAATATTAATGGTATAAGTGGACAGGTAGATGGTTCTGTTATACCTGGTTATATAGGACTAGAGGCAGGGCAATCGGCATTTGGAGACGTTTATGCATGGCTTAGAGACATACTTACATGGTCGGTTAAATCTCTACCGGAAAAGAATTCCGTGACCAAAGATATTTTATCCAAACTATCAAAAGAGGCATCACAACTTGAAATTAATGAGTCCGATATGATTGCAAACGACTGGTTTAACGGTCGTCGCACCCCTTTTAACAACCCTGAAGTAAAAGGTGGATTAACAGGGTTAAATTTAGGAACAACCCCTTCAGAAATTTTCAAAAGTCTGGTAGAAGCTACAGCATTTGGCTCAAGAGCAATTATGGAGCATCTTGTTAATGAGGGAGTTGAGATAACAGAAGTTATTGGAGTTGGAGGAATATCTTTAAAGTCACCCTACGTAATGCAAATATTATCAGACATAATGGGGATTCCTATAAAAATAGCCAAAGCACAGCAGGCTGGAGCATTAGGTGTGGCTATGTGTGCAGCAACTGCAAAAGGTCTGTTTGAATCTGTGGAAAAGGCTCAGCTTGCTATGGCTCAGGGTATATTGACCCAATATACCCCTCGGGAAGAGTACAGATCTATTTATGATAAATTGTATTTGCGCTATAAGGAATTTTGCAGTTTCCTGGAGTTGTGATACTCTATTCGCGATCCATATTTATGATTTTAAGAACAAAAATGGAGTTGGGCAGTTCAAATGCATTTTTTATACATTTTGTAACTGCTTCCATAACTTCATCAAACTGACCAAATACCTGAGTAGACATTCTGTTTGATTTTACTGTTATATTTTCATTCTCTTCCAATGCCTTGATGAATTTTTTTATCGGAGCTTTGTACTCTTCATTCAATGGATAGTAGCTTATATCAATGGATGTTTTCATAATTTTTTAATATTTATAAATAGTATAGTCTACATTGATAACCATTGCGCCACTAATTTGTTCACCCGGCGACGTTTGTCCTTATTCCAAGTTCTTCTACTCTTGAAGCAATTTTTTGAAGCAACTCGTATGGTGCCTTTTTAAGGCCTTCTGCGGGAGTTTCACGGTCAATAGTATAAATCATTACCTCTTTTGGTTTAATTGCTTTAAGAAGCTCTAACCAAGCTGAAACTTCAGCTTCTGAAGTGTTGTCGATGAATTTACCTTCAAACTCACCTTTTAGGAACATTGTTTGCAATATAAAATTACCTTTGAACTTTTTGTATAATTCTATTTGTCGGGATACACTGTAGTCTGGTGAATTTGGACGATCAATAAGTCTTACTGTCTCATCAAAAGCTGAATCAAGTTTCAGAACCGCTTTTTCAACTTTCATCAATGCCTCAAAAACTCCGGGATTCTTGAGATGCATACCATTTGAGAGTACACTTATTTCAGTTTCAGGGTAATATTGGTTCCGAAGTTCTATAGTGTCTTCTATTATTTCTTTAAATTTTGGATGCATGGTTGGCTCGCCATTTCCGGCAAATGTAATTACATCCAGTGTACTGCCCTCACTTTTGAGAAACGATAGTTTATCTTCCAGTGCAGCTTTCACCTCTTTTCTGTCGGGTAATCCGGTCCTTGTACGAAAATCTTTATTAAAACCACACTCACAGTATATACAATCGAAAGAGCATAGTTTGCCATCATATGGTAACAGGTTTATTCCAAGAGAGGTTCCCATGCGGCGACTATGCACAGGTCCAAAAACTATTTCATTAAATAATATTGTTGACATTACATTTACTTTTACAAAATGATAACATTATTGATGTTTAAAACCATTTTATGATCTCACCTGTACCATAGCCAATCAAAATATAGCGTAATAACTTGCCTATAGTCATACTTATCATAACCATGGTAGTGTTTGCTCTCATGAAACCGAGTGCTACAAGTACTAAATCCCCAACAGCAGGAAGAAATCCGAAAAATCCCATCAATGCTCCTTTTCCCTGTAATCTTCCTACTGCCTTATCGATACTTTCCGGTTTAATCTTAAACCATCTTTCAAGCCATTCCACTTTTCCTAAACGGCCAAGGTAATAGCATGTGGAACCTCCGGCAGCATTGCCGATTGTTGCATATATTATGAGTGTCCACATATCAAGTCCGGCTGCTATAAGTGCTGAAAAGACCACTTCTGAACTGAAAGGAAGTATTGTTGCAGCAAGAAATGATGCAAGTAGCAGTCCCCAATATCCATATTCAGCTAAGTTTTCCAACATCAGTGTGCTACGAGCCAATTTTCTCCTACCCCAATCTCTGTCTTTAGCTGAACATTCATGTGATATGAGTTCTCCATCTCTTCTACAACCATCTCTCTGATATAATCAAGCTCTTCTGGGACAACATTAAAGTTTAATTCGTCATGCACCTGCATAATCATCTTTGATTTTTTATTGTCCTGCTCTAATCGCTTATGAATCCTTACCATGGCTACCTTAATAATATCAGCTGCACTACCTTGTATGGGTGCGTTAATAGCATTGCGTTCAGCAAAACCTCTGACTGTAGCATTTCGTGAACTTATATCAGGCAGATATCTTTTTCTTCCATATACAGTTTCAACATATCCATGCTCCCGGGCTTTCTCTATGCTATTCTCCATATATTTTTTTACTCCGGAAAAAGTCGAAAAGTAATCATCTATTAACTCCTTTGCTTCAGTTCGTGGAATAGTTAGCCTTTCAGACAATCCAAACGGTGTTATTCCATAAATGATACCAAAATTGGCGGTCTTAGCTTTTCTGCGCATATCCTGATCTACCTCTTCAATAGGGATTTTAAATATCTTTGAGGCAGTAGCAGCATGTATATCCTGACCTTTATTAAATGCTTCAATCATATTTTCATCGCCACTAAGATGTGCCATTATCCTTAACTCAATTTGTGAATAGTCAGAAGAAACAAACAGGCACCCATCGTCAGGTATAAATACTCTTCTTAACTCCTTTCCTCTCTCATCTCTGATTGGGATATTCTGAAGATTTGGATCTGTACTGCTTAATCTGCCTGTTGCAGCAACAGTCTGATTGAACGATGTGTGAACTTTACCTGTTTTAGGATTAACAAGAAGTGGAAAAGCATCAATATAGGTAGTTAGTAGTTTTTTAACCCCTCTCTGCTCGAGTATCTTGCTGATTATTGGATGTTTAGATCTGATTTTTTCTAATTCTTCCTCGCCCGTTTTGTATTGTCCGGTTTTTGTTTTTTTGGGTTTATCTACAATCTTAAGTCTGTCAAAAAGTACTTCACCTATCTGTTTAGGTGAGTTGATATTAAAATCAACACCTGCCATTTCGATAATTTCCTTTTCAATCTTTTTAAGTTCATCGGAATATTGACATGATAACTCCTCGAGTGCTTTAAGGTCTAACCTTACTCCGGTCCATTCCATGTCTGCCAATACATAGATTAACGGACACTCAATTTCATAAAATAGGGTAGTGAGGTTATTATTTTTAATTTCCTCTTTTAGTATATTCTTAAGTTTCAGAGTTATATCAGCATCCTCTGCTGCGTATTCAGCAACTATTGATATTTCTACATCTCTCATGTTCTTCTGATTCTTTCCTTTGGGCCCAATCAGATCTTCAATGTGTATCGTTTTGTAATTAAGATATGTTTCTGCCATATAATCCATACCATGCCTTAATTCAGGATTCAGCAGATAGTGGGCAACCATTGTGTCAAAGAGAGCACCTTTTACCCTAACATTATAATTACGAAGTTCCAAAATATCATATTTTATATTCTGGCCTACTTTTTCAATCTCTTCATTTTCAAAAAAGGGTTTGAATATGTTTACCTGTCTTTGGGCTGTTTCCTGATCTTCTGATATTGGGACATAATATGCTTCACCCTCTTTAAAAGCAAAGGAAAGGCCTACTAACTCACTTAACAATGGATCCATTCCTGTTGTCTCAGTATCAAAACAGACCGATTTCTGCTCAAGTAATGATTTACATAGAGATTCCATCTCTTTATCTGTTTTTACAGTTATGTAATTGTGTGGGGTAGAGTGGATATCAGTTAATTCAGATAATATATAATTGTCAGGTTTTGAAGTTAAAATACCAGTAGTTACATTAACTGTTTCTGAAGAAAATGAAGAGTCGCCAAATAGTTCACCCTGCAAGGGAGCTACTGTTTTATTTGACGGTTCCTGTTTAAAAACTCGAGAAAGTAAAGTTCGGAATTCCAGATCTTCAAATAAAGTCATCAATTCCTTTTCGTTTTTTTCTCTAAGAAGTAATTCATCCGCCTCAATATCAACAGGTACATCTGTTTTGATAGTAGCCAAATACTTTGATAACAGTATCTGTTCCTTGTTCTCTTCAACATTGCGCTTTTGCGCTCCTTTCAGTTGATCTGTATTCTCAAGCAAGTTTTCTATAGATCCAAACTCCTTAAGCAGCTTAACAGCGGTTTTCTCTCCAATACCGGGACAACCAGGTATGTTATCAGAACTATCGCCCATCAAGCCAAGCAGATCAATCACCTGGGCAGGGTATTCAATATTATACTTTTCTATGACTTTTTTATCATCAAGTATTTCGTAATCATTACCACCATACTTTGGCCTGTATATAAAAATAGTTGGTTCTGTAAGCTGACCATAGTCTTTGTCTGATGTCATCATATACACATCAAACTGCTCCCTGTCCATTTTCTTTGCAACAGTACCAATAACATCATCAGCTTCATACCCCGGCACTTCAAGTATAGGGATATTATAAGCTTTAATTATCTCTTTTATATAGGGGACTGAGGCTTTAATTACTTCTGGTGTAGCTTCTCTTTGGGCTTTATAAGATTCATATTCCAGATGTCGGAAAGTTGGACCGTCTGGGTCAAAACCAATTGCAATATGTGTAGGATTTTCCTTATTCAGAACCTCTTCAAGTGTATTTATAAAACCAAAAATTGCAGAAGTATTCCTTCCTTTTGAATCAATCCTCGGGAATTTAATAAATGCATAATAGGCTCTGTATATTAGCGCATAAGCGTCGAGTAGGAAAAGTTTGTTTTTGTTCATAATTTTCTATAAAACGATGTACGGATTGGTAAAGTTACTAATATTTGTTGCTTTGAGTAGAATTATTTTTACTTTTGTACATATAATTTGGTATGCGATGGATCATAGTAGACTAATTAAAGATTTTCTTCAGGAAGAGTTAAATGTTTTCGATAAATATTTGCAAGAGTCTATTAAAAACAAAGATCAGAAACTCTCTGAAATGATTTCATATGTTTTTAGCACAAATGGAAAACGTTTGAGACCAATATTAGTGTTAATGACAGCGAAAGCTTGTGGAGGAATTATTCCGGAGACATACCACGGTGCTGTAACAATTGAATTGCTGCATACTGCAACTCTTGTTCACGATGATGTCATTGATCGCTCTGATTTAAGACGAGGAAGAAGTTCAATGAATGCCGTTTATGATAATACCAGAGCTGTTTTGGTTGGAGATTATCTGCTATCTGCAGCTTTAGCTGAGAGTGTTAAGACTAAAAACCTTGAGATTGTAAGAATCATTTCTGAATTGGGTCAGAATCTTGCTTCCGGAGAACTATCTCAGTATTCACTTGCAAGTGAGATAATTATTGATGAGGACGCCTATTTCGATGTAATTGATAAAAAGACAGCTTCATTGATACGAGCTAGTCTGGCAATAGGAGCTATAACCGGTGGAGCTGATAAAGAGCTTATCTCACATTTTATACGATTAGGCACACTTCTAGGTATATGTTTTCAGATCAAAGATGATATATTTGACTATTTCAATGCTGATGTTGGTAAGCCTACAGGAAAGGATATACGCGAAGGAAAAATCACTCTGCCATTGATATATGCTCTAAGAAATGCACCTGAAGAGGAGAGTAGTTCAATGATGGATATCTTAAATCAAAGAGAATACAGTGATGAAAATATTGAGCAGCTTCTAGAATTTGCTAAAAAATATAATGGAATAAAGGAAGCTTATCACAAAATGGATGTTTTGTTAGAAGAGGCGGAAGCGATTATTTCAGGATTAAAATATGATAGCGATATTAAGATGTATATGAAGATGTTTCTTATTTACTTAAAGGAAAGAAAAATTTAAAGGGTGAATTAATAATAATCCACCCTTCATTAATAACCTAAACAAATTTACCTCTCTTAAAATTGATTACTTAATTTCAATCAACTTCTCTTTCAAGCTCGTTTTCTCCTTAATTGTAGGAATTTCAATAGTTAGAACACCATCTTTTACACTTGCAGTGATTTTATCTTCGTCAACATCATCCGGCAATAGCATTGTTCTTTGGAATTGAGAATAAGAAAATTCTCGTCTCAGGTATGCTCCTTTTTTAACTTCTTCATTTTCAGATTTTTTCTCAAATGAAATCACCAAATTTTTATTCTCATCAAGTCTGACCACACAATCTTCTTTAGTCATACCCGGAGCAGCCACCTCTACAATAAATCCTTCATCATTTTGCTGGATGTTGATTGCAGGAATAGATTTTGCACTATTTTCCATCCATTCATTACCAAAAAAATCATTGAATACACTTGGTAACCAACTGTTTGTTCTTCTAATTAATGCCATAATATTTACCCTTTCTTATTTATTAGTTGTTATACTTACACCTAGTAAAAAGCAAAATATATACCATTAGTAAAAAAAAGAGAGAAGCTGACAAAATGACTTAAAAAGACGATATTTGCTGTGAAAACGATAGAATAAAGTGTCAAAAAGGCAGTATTTAGGGAAATCCAATCATAGTTTATTTTCATTCCTAATCTATTTATTCATATGATACTGAATGCCATTATCCTTACAGGAGTATGGCAGGGGATGCTTTAATTAAGTTGTATTGAGGATAAAATATAATCGAAACAAAATAGGCGGACAACTCTTTGTCCGCATATTGATTATTTAGTTGATTAAAATCTTACTAAACAGTTGATTTATATGTTTTAATAATTCAATTTGGTCAAACTATTTATGTCAGATTTCTCTGAAATAGGTATCAGAGTAAAACCCCATGAATAATTTTTATTGGCCGGGATACTGTATTCTGGAAGTGGTCTTGCACCCCAACTATTGTATCCTGCTACACCATGCTGTTTCATATCAATACATACTTCTACAAAATCCTGCGGTGTAATATCATTAATATGAGTTTGACGTGGTTTTCTGTTTCTTGCATTTTCATCTTCTCGTGAAGCAATCTCCTCACTGCTGAAATTATTCCACTGATAGGGACGATGAGTAGCCTCTTCAGAATCAAAATCTTCCACACTATTTCGCAATGCATTGAAACCAATTGTATTGTCAGCAACTACAAGAAGTCCATTATTTTTACCTGTTAATGAGACCCATCTTGTGTCGGTACGATGACCATTCTCCTGAGGACGGGTATAGGCAACATACATATCATCAGCAGTAGTTTTGTATCTACCAACTTTTGATCCCGATGCTCTGTCAACATAATTTTCACCTGGACCCTTGCCAAAATATTCAACATTGTTCATCGTAGCGGGTAAGCGGAAACGAACACCAATTCTTGGAACTGTAAGTGATGATGATGCTTTGCGTGCTGCTGATGCTTCAGGTGAGAAAGTAGCTGTAATAGCAGCTTCTGAAGCCTCTATACTTTTTTCTTCAACATCAGTTGAATGGAATAGGACATTTACATTTAATATACCAGAGGGAAGTATTTTATACTTAACATTATAAAGATTTCCTGCAGCTAGTAAATATGTTACATCAACAATAAAATTATCTCCTTCAGGTGAAACTTTAGTCTCTATAACATTGAAGTTTTTACTGGATTGTTTCCATACCTGCAGACGTTGTGGAGCTCCATTTCCATAATCATTGTCGTTAGGTCCTCTCCAAAAATTTGGCTGTATTCCAAATCCATCTTTAAAATATTCATTTTTACCTACTTTGTAGGAAGTCACTATACCCTTTGATTTATCAAATTCAAATTTTACTACAGTCGAACTGATACTAATAGATTTTTCTGTATCATTTACCTTTAATGCAGGATAATTATTTTTCTCAGAGTATGTTTGCTTGGGTGATGTTATCGGCAGTTTAAATTGTTCAATTGCAACTATATGACCTGCAGGAACTAATGACTGTGCTTCTTTTTGCACTACCTCAAAATTGACAAAATATTCAACACCCGGTTTTGATTCCAATTTATCTAATGGAATAGACACTTGGATCCATTGCTGTGGCAGTAATGATACCGATAACTCTCCTTCAGAAATTATATTGCCATTTTCTGTAACATTATACAGGAATTTATAATTCTCGGTGTCAGTAAAATATTGACGGTTAATAACTTTAAAGATGCCTTCTTTCAGATCTATTGCTTCAAATGCAAAATTCTGATGAACATATTTAACTTCTGCGACAGCAGGGTGGGGAACTCTTCCCGGATCAACTAATCCATTTATAACGAAGTTCCCATCACTAGGTGTATCAATTCCATAGTCTCCACCATAAGCCCAAAAACTTCTGCCATCTTCATCTTTTTTAGCTATTCCTTGATCAACCCAGTCCCATATATATGCACCCTGTAGATTTGGGTATTTGTATATAGCCTCCCATTGAATATCAATGTTTCCGTTAGAATTGCCCATTGCATGTGAATACTCTGAAGGAATAACAGGTCTGTCACTCCCTTTAGCCCCAATTTCTTCAAGCCATGCAGCGCTCGGATACTGTGGAACATACATGTCAGTGTTTAAGTCCCACAGCGATCTCTCATAATTTACAGGACGATTCATGAAATCTCTTTCCTGATCTTTTAGATATCTGTATGTATGAAAAAAGTTAATACCATTACCTGCTTCATTCCCAAGTGACCAAATAGTTACAGATGGATGATTTTTATTCCTCTCAAACATATTTATGGTTCTGTCCATATGAGCCTGTTCCCATTCCGGATGCTTTGATGGAGATTTCTCTCCATAATATAATCCGTGAGATTCAATATTTGCTTCATCATATACATATAAACCATAAATATTGCAAAGTTCATAGAAACGACGCGATTGAGGATAGTGAGAAAGACGAACACTATTTATATTGTTCAGTTTCATCAGAGTAAAGTCCTTTATCATTATATCTTCTGTAACGTAATGTCCCGTCTCAGGGTTTGTTTCATGAATATTTACTCCTTTAAGCTTGATTGGCTGACCATTTACTAAAAATAATCTGTCTATCCTGTCACCTGTTTTATAAGGCACAATTTCAAATCTTCTGAAACCAACAGGGTAGGGGACAACCTCTCCCTTTTCTTCTCCTTCAGGTATTACAGTTATAAGCAGTTTATAAAGGTTTGGTTGTTCTGATGTCCATGTAGATACATTAGGTATTTCAGCAGAAAAACGCACTGAGCTTTCACCACCTCTTTGAACGCCAATCGGTTTACTATCTGATAACACAGTATTGCCATCACTATCAAGTAGTTTGTAGCTAACATTTGCATAAGAAACAGCTTGAGAATAGTTTCTTACAGTAGTTTCTAATTCAAAAATACCATTTAAGTAACTATCATCTAATGTTGATTTTACTCTGAAATCACGTAACGATGTTTTAGCCTGTGACCATAAAAATACATCTCTTTCGATACCGCTAATTCTCCAAAAATCCTGTGCTTCAAGATATGAGCCTGTACTCCAGCGATATATTTTCAGGACAAGAGAGTTGGTACCTTCATTGACATATTTGGTTATATTAAATTCAGCACTGGTCTTTGAGTCTTCACTATATCCTACTTCTTTTCCATTTATATATACATATACGCCTGATTTAGCACCATCAAGAGTTAAAAAGATCTCTCGGTCATTCCAGTTTTCAGGTATATTTATCTCCCTGCGATATACACCAACAGGTGTCTCTTCTGGAAGATAGGGAGCTTCCATTTTTGGATAAAATGTTTTAGGATCTCTTTCAACAAACTCATATGGGTGATTCACATATATAGGTGTTCCGAATCCCTGTATTTCCCAGTTCCCGGGAACCTTAATATCTTTCCAATCTGTCAGTACTACTGCTGAATCCGTAACATTTTCAGGTAATTCAGTGTAGCTTTCAACAAAATAAAACTTCCAGGTTCCATTTAATGATATATAATATTCACTCTCTTCAAATTTTTTACTCAGTGCATCATTTTCATTTTCAAAAGTCATAAACTGAGTTCGGGGATATTCTTTATGTGCTTTAACCACATTAACATCCCTCCAGTAAGGTGTTTTCCTCTCTTTTGATATATAATCATATTCCTGAGCATTTACACTCAGGGCAAAAACTAAAAGGGTTAAAACACCCGCTAAATAGACACTTAATTTCTTCATTTTTTCCTCTATTTTCTTCTTTTTATAATTTCATTATAAAGTTTATCTGTTAGACTACTTGTACCTATTCTGAATAGTTGATTATTACACCAATCATCACCAAGTACTTCTTTAACTATTGTGTAATATTTTACTGCATCTTCAGGTGTTGATACTCCACCCGACACTTTTATTCCTACTTTATTAGAGGTTGCTTTATAGTATGATTTGATAGCTTGACACATTACAAAAACCGCCTCAGGGGTAGCTCCCGGATATCCTTTTCCTGTAGATGTCTTAAGGAAATCAGCCCCGGAGTACATTGATAAAACAGACGCATTATTTATATTCTCAGCACTTATCAATGCACCCGTTTCCAGGATAACTTTCAAAGTCTTATCTTTACATACCTCTTTTAACTCCATTATCTCTTCACAAAACTCCTGATATGATTTATCCAGAAAAAGTCCAGCATTTATAACTATATCTATTTCATCAGCACCATCTGCTAAAGCCAAAGAGATTTCGGCTACTTTTACTTCTATAAATGTTTGCGAAGATGGGAAACCGCCCGCAACAGCTGCTATTTTAATATTAGATGTAAGTGATTCTTTCACTGTCTCTACAAAATTGGGATAAATACAGATAGCTGCTACATTTTCTATTTCTGGGTCTGAACCCTCGAAAGCATTTATTTTCTCTGTAAAATTCCAGATATATTCCTTCGAATCAGTTGTGTTCAAAGATGTGTGATCAATACAGCTATAAAGTGTTTTATAAACTTCGTAACTGTTGTTGTTATCAAATCCAGATTTAATAATTTGATCAACACTTCTTTTAGCTTCTTCATCCGTGAGTTTCAACGGGTGTTTTTTTAAAGCATCTAAGTATTTATTAGCTTCCATTTAATACTATTTATTTTTATTTTATTATCTAAAAACTATACAGATATTTAAGCATTTAAGACTTCAATTTCTGATTATTCAAATGTCTGTTAGAATCTCTATTAGTTTTCTTTTCAATGCTTCTAATAAATGACTCTTCCAAATTTACACCAGTCTGATTAGCAATACATATTAACACCCATAAAACATCAGCAATTTCCTCGGATAAATCTTTATTCAGATCTGATGATTTAAATGACTGTTCGCCATAAGTTCTTGCCATTATTCTTGCTAATTCACCTACCTCTTCAGTAAGTAATGCCATATTTGTGAGTTCTCCAAAATATCGCACTCCATACTTACTGATCCATTCATCTACTTGCTGTTGCGCTTCGATAATTGTCATATAATTTCTAATTTTTTACTTGAAAAAATAATACCTTTAAAATAGAATGCCCTTAATTTTACAATTAGAAACTCACTCTCTGTTTTTAGAATCTATCCATATTGTAACCGGTCCGTCATTCACCAATCTTACTTTCATATCAGCTCCAAATTCTCCAGTTTTCACCTGTTTATTCAGTAAAATCGATAATACTTCACAGAATCTTTCATACAAAGGAATTGATATATCAGGTTTTGCAGCTCTTATATAAGAAGGACGGTTACCTTTTTTAGTGCTGGCATGGAGTGTGAAT
>Ga0265293_10002941_pt1 | contig 32762 bp, 29 predicted proteins | sample Munlanlewell138R_FD_192505 | JGI IMG/M metagenome (GOLD analysis project Ga0265293, IMG submission 192505) | Leachate microbial communities from a municipal landfill in Southern Ontario, Canada - Leachate well 138R | ecosystem: Engineered > Solid waste > Landfill > Unclassified | place: Canada... | reverse complement strand
GAAAATACGAAAATTTTGAGATTTTTTAGCAATTTTTATCACATGTTTTTCTACAAATGTATAAAACGCCGATTTTATAAGTGTTTTAATATATGTGTGATGCTTGTTTTCGTATAAAAACTCAGAAAATGCGGCAAGATATTTATTGGGAAATGGTTGTTTATATACATTTTCCACACATGTTTCTCGCGTGAGTTTATATTTCCGCCAAAATTTCTCCATGATTTCTTCTGGCATTTCTTCATAAAAATATGCATTTAACAGTTGTTTTCCTAAATATGCTCCGCTGCCTTCATCGCCTAAAATATACCCTAAAGATGGTTGTGTGTATTCTATATGCGTTCCGTTCCAATATCCTATATTCATGCCTGTGCCAAGTATTGCAATTATGCCTTCTGATTTTCGTAAAAGTGCTATTGCTGCACCAACTAAATCGGTAGTAACGTGTATTAAGGCTTTTGTGAAAATATGCGAAAGTGCAGTTTGTATTATATTTTGAGACGCTTCTGTGCCACAACCTGTACCATAAAAAAATATCTGTAAAATAGAATTTGGATGTATTGTGTTTGGAAATGCCGACAAAAGTATTGAAGATATATCAGAATGTTCTACAAAATAAGGGCTTAAGCCTATTGTTTGAAACGATATTGAATCCGCACCAGAAATAAGCACCCAGTCGGTTTTTGTAGAGCCACTATCTGCAACAAGTATCATGTTTACAAATGTTCAAGTTTACTGGTAAATATACCAAAATTATTTTGAAATTTTGCATGCAACACACACATAAAATCATGCTCGTGCTTTTTATGAAAATCAGTGTGATTTTCTGTGTTTAAAAAACGGATTTGTAGTACATAGGTATCTTGAACTTCTGCATCAGATGTAAGTCGGCACAATAAAACTTCTGACACAAGGGGGCAAGCTTCAAGAAGCGGTTTGTATGTTGCTTGAAGCCATTGTACACTTTCTTGTTCTATATCGGTAGCAAACGATAAAGTATGATTAATAAGTATCATAACATAGTATTTGAAGTGTTTTCGTATGTTTTTTTGTAAATAGTATGATATAAAAACACAATAGGAATCACAGAAATACCCATTGTTGCTATTGAAAGAATTACATTTATAAACATAGATGCAATAGAAAACTCTGCTGTTACGCTCGAAAAAAGCAATGAAAGTATAAATTGAACAATCAATAACAATACATGTATTGAAATAATAGTGCCAACTGTAATTTTTACGTTTTGTTTTATCATAGCAAAAATTCTTGATATAGTTTCCACAAATGTTCCTTTATGTATCAGCCTATCATACACATAAAAATGAAGAGGAAAAAACAAAATTACACCGGGAATCACATACAACATAAAACCGAACAACAGCAGTGATGCAGACACAAGTGTAGCACTTATATATAATACTAAATGTTGATTAAAATGTGCCATAACAGCACTGTAACTTGTGTCTTTATTTGTTTGATACTGTGTAATAAAGCTATATGAAATCCCTTGAAATAAACTAAAAGAAATAAATCCTAAAATAGAAAGTGTTATTACAAACTTTGGAGCTATTTCAAATGTGAGTGCTCCGTTTTGTATGTGTTCGAGTATAGGAACTATAAAATTTGAAAATTCATATTGAAAATAAAATAAAAATGGACCCACATACAAAAAAAGAAGAAAAAAAAATGGCTTCCAATTATATGTAAAAAATAATTGTGTGTCTTTGAATATCTCATCAAATGTTCGTACTTTTGAAATATCAATATAATTTGATGGTTGTTCCATAATTTGTATTTTTTGCAAATATACAAATCGAGTGTGAACAGAAAAAATGTTAATCAATTAATATCAACATCTATGTCAGCAAATGTATATGTTTTTTTAGCCGAAGGGTTTGAAGAAATTGAAGCAATTACACCAATCGACATTTTGCGACGTGCAAATTGCACAGTAACAACAGTTTCTATCACTAATAACAGACTTGTAGTAGGAGCACATAATATTCCTATTATTTCTGATGCCTTATTTAATGAGTGTTCGTTTTCTGATGCTGATGCTCTTTATTTACCCGGCGGCTTGCCTGGTGCCGATAATTTAAACGCACATGATGAATTAAAACAATTATTATGTGCGCATTTTAATCAAGGGAAAATTTTATCTGCCAACTGTGCTGCTCCTTTAGTATTAGGAGGATTAGGTATTTTAGAAGGAAAAAAAGCTACTTGCTATCCTGGATATGAACATACTTTAATAGATGCAATACCTACTGCGGAAGCATGTGTGGTGGCAGACAATATAATTACTGGAAACGGACCCGGAGCTTCTGCAAAAATTGCGTTTGCTCTTGTTGAAAAACTACGAGGCAAAGATACTGCCATGCAATTACAGCAAGGTATGATGTTTCTGTAACTTTTGCTTGCATACACAAGCATATTTTTTCATTTTTGCGATCAAATTTTCATATCTTTTGCTTATTTGTTTCCGTATATATCTATAAGATTGCATGTTGTATGAAAACAAAAATTCTCATAGCGATTTTATTAGTGTTTTCCTTGGGCGTGTATGCCGAGGGAACAAAAGAACTTATGCCAAATAATAAGGGAAAGTGCTATGTGCAATTTAATGAATCGATAGAAGGACAACGATATTTTGCTATGCCAGCTGCAGATTCATTAGATCGTTTATATATACATATTGCAAATGTTGGGGAGGTGATTCATATGGGGTTTAAAAGACTCTCAATGCTGGCAGGGGGAGCACAATTTAGAATTAAAGACCCTACTGGTAAGGTGGTATATGGATTTGAAAATATTCCAACTTCAGGCAATGATGGGTATATTTCCTCTTGGAGTCAAGCAGATATTGGTCCTAATACTCTTATAGGTGGAAGTGGGGGATATACCCCCTTATCATATACTACAGAAACTACTGGAGATTTTTATATAGAATTTGAAAAAACATCATCACCTAATGCCCGTTATTTATTTGAATATTTTGATATCACCGTAGGTTCAACTGATAATAATCCTATAAAAGGGCGGGTGTGGGCATACGCATGGGATTTAAATACCAATAGTTTTTCAAACAAAGCATATCCAGTGTTTTATGTGTATAGTGATGATAAATATATTACACGTATCAATATTAACGGTATGCAACCCTATAGCTTTGTAATAGCATGTAATAATACAGGCTCACGAAATACTGGAGATTTGTCAATCGATAGACAATCGGTACCTTATGCAAACACAACATATCCAAAATATAAAATCTTTTTAAATCACCCAGACCCTGATGTATATGATGTAGCCGAAATCCCTACAATGACCGCTCCTTTAAGTATAAAAGGTACTCCGGTTGCCAATCAACCAGTAGAATTTTTTATAAATATGACTAAATCTGGCACGCTTGAAATTTTCTTAGATATTGATGATAAAGAAGGCTACCAAACAGGCGGAAGAGACGTTGCGCTTGTACAGCATATTAAGGCAGGAGGTGATACAATAGTTTGGGACGGATTAGATGGTCTTGGGGAACAAGTGACGAGTACAGTTACGGTACTTGTAACATCTAAATTTGCTACAGGTGTTACACATTTACCAGTATATGATGCAGAAAAAAACGAACATGGTTTTCTTGTTTCCCGCATAGCTCCTGAAGGTCCCGAAGATTTAGTGTTATATTGGGATGATTCCCAAATACCGCACGGTGATTTACCAGTGGGACAACAACTTGAAATGTTTGCAGGAAACACCTTGGACAATGGACATAAGTGGACAACGGGTGGTAGCAAACCAAATGGTTTTGGTGATGAACACACAATTAATACATGGTGGAATGGATATGAAAATAATGATTTAAGTTCTTTTAACTTTACTTTTTTACCCATTGAATTAGCATATTGGCATGCCGAAAATAAAGGAACATATGTACAACTTTCATGGACAACAGCTTCGGAAACAAACAATCATTTGTTTCATGTTCAACGTTCTTCTGATGGAAAAGAATGGAAAACAATTTCTACTATTGTAGGAGCTGGCACATCTACCACCTCTATTAATTACCACGAAATTGACGAAGAGCCTATACAAAACATGGCATATTATAGATTACAACAAGTTGATTTTGATGGAAAATGCTCTTTTTCACGCATTATTGCAGTTGGAACATCTATTGAAACGAATAAAAAATATACTGTGTATTCATATTATGGGGCAACTTATATTGACGTGAATCTTGCTGGAGTACAACCACATAATGTATCTATTACCGATTTGCAAGGTCGCTCGGTTGTTGGCTATGTAACTATGAATCAGTTAGAACATGATGTAATAAAAATCGACATTTCTTATTTGCCAGCTGCTGCGTATATTTTGCGCGTCGGTAATTTTTCATCAGTTTTTTATGTGCAATAAATACACAAAAAACGGATAAATATACCATTGAAACACAATTATTATTTTTTATAGAATACTGTATAAAAAAATGTTTTAGTTTTGTTGCCCAATTAAACTTGGTTTATTATGATTGTGTTGCATCAACGGGCTGAAATAGAGTCTTATATGTTAGATTTGAGAAAATTCTCGTCTTCAATTGGATTTGTTCCTACTATGGGAGCTTTGCATGCAGGGCATATGTCTCTTGTTTCTAAATCATTAGAGCAAAATGATTATACCGTTGTTAGTATTTTTGTAAATCCAACTCAATTTAATAATAGTAATGATTTGGAAACTTACCCAAGAACGTTAACCGCCGACCTTGCAATGTTAGAAGCTGCGGGCTGTGATGTTGTGTTTGTACCAGAGGTGCATGAAATATATCCCGAAGGAACAGATGTTCAAGAATCGTATGATTTTGGAAATCTTGAAATGGTTATGGAGGGAGTTCATAGACCGGGTCATTTTAAAGGTGTTGCAAATGTTGTACATCGTTTGTTTAAAATGGTAATGCCAACACGCTCATATTTTGGTTTAAAAGATTATCAGCAATTAGCAATAATTAAAGCACTTGTGGCACAATATTCTTTGCCTATAGAAATAATTCCTTGTGAAATTGTACGCGAACCCGATGGCTTAGCAATGAGTTCTCGAAATGTTCGCTTATTACCCGAACAACGAAAACATGCAGTTTTCATTTCACAAGCGTTATTTAACGCAAAATCTCAAAAAAAATCTGTTGAAGAAACAAAAAAAAGTGTCATTAATGCAATAAAATCTGTACCTTTACTTTTACTTGAATATTTTGAAATTGTGGACGGTACAACACTGCAACCTATAAGGCAGTGGAGCGAAAGTAAAAATCCTGTTGGATGCATAGCTGTACATGTTGGAACAGTTCGATTAATTGATGTTATAATGTTTTAATAAAAATAAAAAAATGCGTATCGAGATATTAAAATCAAAAATTCATAGAGTAACCGTAACCGAAGCTAATCTTGATTATATAGGAAGTATTACGCTTGACGAAGATTTAATGAATGCGGCTAATATTATAGCAAATGAAAAGGTACATGTGTTAAATATTGCAAATGGTGAACGAATAGAAACATATGTAATTACTGGTGAACGTGGCTCTGGTATTGTTTGTCTTAATGGTCCTGCTGCTCATAAATTTGAACCGGGCGATATTGTAATTGTCGTGTCGTATGCGTCAATGGATTTTGAAGCGGCAAAAACATTTGTGCCTCGTATAATTTTTCCCGATACAGAATCGAATAAATTGATTTGAATTTGAAAAAAACATTTTTCTCCATACTTAAATACACTGTGTTTACTGCAATTGCAATTGTGCTTGTGTATTTTGTGTTTAAAGATGTTGATTTACAAAAACTTTGGGGCGATATTATTTCTATGAATGTATGGTGGGTTCTCCTTTCATTAGGATTTGCTACTTTAGGATACATTTTGCGAATGCTCCGTTGGGTGTTACTTATAGAACCTTTAGGATATAATCCTTCAAAAAAAAATACTTTTTTTGCACTCATGTTTGGATATTTTGCAAATTTAGCCCTGCCGCGTATTGGTGAAGTGGCGCGTTGTGGGGTGCTGTATTCAAAAGAAAAAATACCAGTCGATAAACTCTTAGGAACGGTAATTATTGAAAGGGCGTTTGATTTATTAACATTAGCTCTGTTGGGGATTATTGTGTTTTTTTGTAAAATTGATTTGTTTGGTACTTTTTTATATGAACATGTATTTATTGCAGTGATACAACTTATACAAAAAATCCCATTTGCGTATGTTGTTCTTGTGTTTGGCGTGATTGCAGTTGCTGCTGTGTTTTTACTTGTGTCAAAAAACACTCATGTTCTTTCTAAAAAAATCCTGCAGTTTTTATCTGGTATTCTCGAAGGAATTCGTTCGGTATATACTATGAAAAAACGCTGGCGATTTTTATTCTATACACTTTTTATATGGCTTATGTATTGGGCAATGACATATACGGTGTTTTTTGCAATTCCTGCTACTGCACATCTTACTATGATAGATGGTTTGTTTATTCTTATTGTAGGAGGACTTGGCATGTCAGCTCCCGTGCAAGGAGGAATAGGGGCGTTTCATTATGTTGTGGGACAGGCTCTTGTGCTTTATGGACTCGATTTTTTATCGGAAGGATTATTATTTGCAACTATTAGTCATGGCTCGCAAACTGTGTTTGTGGTGTTGCTTGGAATCGTTTCGATTATAATCTTATCAAAAAAAAACAAAAAACATGAAATTTGAACAAAACATTCATAATAAAATAGTTACTGTTGAAACAGCACAAAAATATAGTGCTCAATGGAAATCGGCACACAAATCAGTTGTGTTTACAAATGGGTGTTTTGATATTATTCATAAAGGACACGTGTTATATTTGGCAAAGGCACGTGATTTAGGATCAAAATTAATAGTGGGACTTAACAGTGATGCTTCTGTACGACGGTTAAAAGGTACACAACGACCTATAAAAGAAGAGGAATCACGAGCACTTACGCTTGCTGCCTTTGCATGTGTTGATTTAGTTGTTGTGTTTGAACAAGACACGCCCTTAGAACTTATAAAATCTATTTTGCCAACTATTCTTGTGAAAGGAAAAGATTATGAAATACATGAAATTGTAGGGGCTGATTTTGTGTTAGAAAACGGAGGCATTGTGCAAACAATTGATTTAGAAGACGGGTTCTCATCATCAAATTACATTAATCGTATGTAAATAATTTATATGCAAGGTGTTTTAACACAATTAAAAAAATACTATATTTACAAATTCTTATGTAATAAATACGGATATGAAGATGTTGAAAAAAATAATTTTAGTGAGCTTTTTGGTGTTGCCTTTTTTTTCGTGTTCAAAACGTACTGATAGTCTTATAGTTGGCGAGTGGATGATTGAAGATGTAGGGCAACCGAATGTACCTGCTGATGCTCAATGGACTTTTTTTGATGATGGACGAATAGATATTTATAATGATGTAAATGGTATTCCAAATACTTCAATTTATGGTGATTGGAAGGCATTTAATCGAAGCATTGTAACTCCCTATATTCAAATAAAAAATACTGGGCCAAAAAATCTTGATGGTAAATGGCGGGTTGAACGTCTTACAAAATCACAACTTGTGATAAATCGTCTTGAATTTAACGATGGCGAAACCGCAGGAGCTTTTATGCGGCGTGAATTTCTAAAAAAATAACAGTGGCAAAAAACAAAACCGTTTTTGTTTGTCAAAATTGCGGTACACAATCAACAAAATGGATAGGAAAGTGTAATGCATGCAATGCATGGAATACGTTTCAAGAAGAAATAATTGTATCGCAAAAAAACACATCTCTTGCAACAAATCAATATGTTTCTAAACCTCTTTTGTTATCAGAAATACAAGTTGAACAAGTTGTTCGTATAAATTCTGGTATAACAGAACTAAATGGCGTACTTGGAGGTGGCATTGTGCCCGGTTCTGTGTTGTTATTAGGAGGCGAACCCGGAGTCGGTAAATCTACTCTTTTGTTGCAAGTGGCTGTGGCATTACAAAAAAAAGTACTCTATGTTTCTGGCGAAGAAAGTCCACAACAAATATTACTCCGTGCACAACGACTAAAACATCAATCTGAACATTGCATCATTTTAAACGAAACGCGTGTTGATGCAATAATTTTACATGCAAAAGATAGCATGCCCGAACTCTTGATTATTGATTCGGTGCAAACGCTCAAACATCCAGATATAGACTCGGCACCAGGAACCGTGTCGCAAATACGTGAAACATGTAATATGTTAATAGAATTTGCAAAACAAAATCATATTCCTCTTTTATTAATTGGACATATTACAAAAGAAGGCTCTATTGCCGGGCCAAAATTATTAGAACATATGGTTGATGTTGTGCTTCAGTTTGAAGGAGACATGCATTATATGTATCGCATTTTGCGAAGTATTAAAAATAGATTTGGAGCAACATCAGAAATAGGTGTTTTTGAAATGATGCACTATGGTTTACGTGAGGTTTCAAATCCTTCGGAATTACTTATTACCCGAAATAAAGAAGAATTAAGTGGGGTTGCAATTGCCGCAACAATGGAAGGTGCTCGTCCGTTTTTTGTTGAGGTTCAGGCTCTTGTTTCAACTGCTGCATACGGCACCCCCCAAAGAACTGTAAATGGTTTTGATAGCAAACGAGTAAGTATGTTATTGGCAATTATTGAAAAACGCCTTGGCATAAAAGTATATACAAAAGATGTGTTTGTAAATATTGCAGGTGGTATAAAAGTGCAAGACACAGCAACAGATTTAGCAATTATTGCTGCTATATTATCATCGTTATTTGATATTTTTATACCCGGATATGTATGTTTTTGTGGTGAAGTTGGACTTTCAGGTGAGGTGCGTTCGGTGTCGCATATCGAAAAACGTGTTAAAGAATCGGTTAAATTAGGAATGAAACAAGTATATATACCAACATCAGACGCAGCGAAACAGACTTTTGATGCCGAAATAATTCCTTGTTCGCGTATAGATACAGCGTTTAAAAGATTATTTCGTTCACAACAAAATGATACATAATTCAGCGTGTTATTACACTAAAAAAACTTTTGTACTTCCTAATAAAAGCGATTTGATAGTAGTTTTTATTAGATTTTAATGTGAAATAGTAAAATAAAATAAAATATTTATTCAAACGAGTATGGTTATAAATACATTATTTATTACTTTAGCCAAAAGTTTGATGATTTTCAAATATACGTTGCTTTATGGAGAAAAAAAAATCAGAAAAAGCTAGCTTAGAATCAAAAAAAGTTATTTTTACAGAAATTGGTTTAATAATAGCTCTTTTAATACTGTATGGGGCTTTTGAATGTACAACTCGTTCAAAAGATATTAGTGAATTGACAGGTATGCTTATAGATGCTCCTGAACAGGAAATGGTTGAAATAACACGCGAAGAACCTCCTAAACCAGAGGTTGAAGAACCGAAACCCGAAGACATGCCACCACCTGAAGACCCTCAAATTGAAGAAACGGAAAATCCAGATGAGGATGAATCAAGTGCGTTTAGAGGAACGGAAGATAATCCAGAATCATCTTTGAATTTATCAGGTTTTACATTTGAAGAGCCGAAAGAAGTTAAAGAAGAGGTGTTTCAACGTGTTGAAAAAATGCCTCAATTCCCCGGAGGGAACGAAGCATTACAACGTGCAATAGCAAGTAATTTAGAATATCCAATAGAGGCAATTGAACTCAATCAACAAGGAACAGTTGTGGTGCAGTTTGTTGTAAATTCTGAAGGAAAAGCAACAGACCCTGTTATATTAAGAGGAGTTTCAAACTTTCTTGATAAAGCTGCCATGGATGTAATTGCAAAACTTCCTCGTTTTGAACCAGGGGAACAAGCAGGTAAAAAAGTATCTGTGTATTATCGAGTACCTATTGATTTTAGATTACAACGATAACTAATTCTGTGTGCCTTGTCTTATTTATAAGAAAACAGAGATAACTTTTTTGTCGATTTTATGCATGCAATTATTTTTTATTGTAAATTTGTGTTACAAAACAAATCAATTTTTATTATTACATGGAAGAAGAAGTACAATTAATACTTGAAGATACTGAGGAGAGAATGCAAGGACCTCTTAGAAAATTAGATTCAGATTTATCAAAATTACGTGCAGGAAAAGCTTCGCCTACTATGCTCGATGCTGTTAAGGTTGATTATTATGGAACTATGACGCCAATTAGTCAAGTTGCAAATATTAATACTCCCGATCCTCGAACACTTGTTGTGCAACCATGGGAAAAAGGAATAATTGCAACAATAGAAAAAGCAATACTCCAAGCTAATCTTGGACTAACCCCTATAAATGATGGGCAACTTATTCGTATAAATATTCCTGTCTTAACTGAAGAACGCCGAAAAGAATTAGTGCGACAAGTGAAAAACGAAAGTGAAAATGCAAAAGTAAGTGTTCGAAATATTCGTCGCGATGCAAATGAAATGCTTAAAAAATTGCAAAAAGATGGGCTTGCTGAAGATGTGGTAAAACAAAATGAAATAGAAATCCAGAAAATTACCGATAGTGCAATTGAAAAAATTGATAAAAAAGTTGCGGTAAAAGAAGAGGATTTATTAACCGTTTAATACGGGTCAACATCACACTGTATGACAACTCTCGAAAAATCTTTTTGTGCTACAACGCTGGCAATTGCTGTTTCAATTGTAATACGCGTTTCTTTGTATGAAATGCGTTTTGAAATTTTAAGAAGAATGTGTTTTGCATATACATTTTGAACTCGTTCTATTGGAGGAAATTCTGGTCCTAAAATCTGTTCAATTTTTTCGGGGTTGATAAGCGTAACAAGCATATCTGCTGCTTCAGAACAAATTTCTTTACTTTTGTGTTTTATGAGAATACGAATTAATCGCACAAATGGCGGATATCGAAATGTTTGTCGCTCTAAAATATGTTCGTTAAAAAAACTTTGGTAGTTATGTGTAAGAACATGCTGAAAAATTGGGTGGTTTGGAGAAAATGTTTGTATATATACTTTTCCCGGAGCCTCGCTTCTTCCAGCTCTTCCTGCAACTTGCACCATTAATTGAAATCCTCGCTCAAATGCTCTAAAATCGGGCATGTTAAGTAAATTATCTGCATTTAAAATGCCAACAAGACCAACATTTTCAAAATCTAAACCTTTTGTAACCATTTGAGTCCCAATAAGAATGTCAATCTCTTTTTGTTCAAAAGCATAAATAAGTTTTGAAAAACCGTGTTTTCCACGCGTTGTGTCTAAATCCATACGTGCAATAGTATGATTGGGAAAAAACGCTTGCAATTCTTCTTCAATCTTCTCTGTACCAAATCCTTTGGCTACAATATTTGAACTTTTGCACACATTACATGTCTTTTTTAAACTAATGGTATATCCACAATAATGGCACGACAATTCATATTTGCTTTTATGATAGGTTAAACTTACCTCGCAATTTTTACAACGCGGCACGTCCCCACAATTTTCACACTCTATAAAAGGCGAATATCCTCGTCTGTTTTGAAATAAAATAATTTGTTTATTTTGCTCTAAATTATGATATATATGTGTTAACAATTCTTTGCTAAAATGCCTATACATTTGTTTTCGTTTATATGCTTTTGCTAAATCAATAATAGAAATTTCGGGCATTTCAAAATTTCCATATCGAGTAAACAATTCAACCATTTCATATTTTTTTGTAAGCACATTAAAATATGTTTCTAAACTTGGAGTGGCACTTCCTAAAATTATTTTTGCATTAAAAAATGATGCAAGTACAATTGCGGTATCGCGTGCATTATATCGAGGTGCAGGGTCTTGTTGTTTAAATGAGGTTTCATGTTCTTCGTCAATTATAATTGCACCCAAATTACTAAATGGTAAAAAAATTGATGAGCGAACGCCAAGAATTATTTGAAAAGTTGTGTCGTCATTTGTACGTAATGTGTTCCAAATCTCTATACGTTCATTATCATTTAAACGAGAATGATATATTCCCACTTTATTGCCAAATACTTTTTGCAAACGAGTAATAATTTGTGTTGTGAGTGCAATTTCGGGCACAATGTATAAAACCTGTTTGCCTTGCGACAAAATGTGTTGCATATAAGTAATATACACTTCTGTTTTTCCGCTGGCAGTAACCCCATGGAGCAAACAAATATTTGAATGGGTAAGCTTTTGTTTTATTTCTTCGTATGCAGCTGTTTGATTTGTATCAAGACTTTTAATAGCTTGTGTTTCTTGCGTTTCGGCATGTACTCGGGATATGTTTTTTTGAATGATTTTTATGTGCTCTTTTTTTTCTAATTCATGTATAATTTTTGAAGACGAATTGGTTGTCTGCATTATATCTTTTTGCTTGAGAAAAAAATGCTCATTATTTTTTTGTTTTTCGTATTCCGAAATAATAAACTCTAATACTTTTTTTTGTTTTGGAGATGAAGTGAGTTTTTTTAAATGATTTGCAACTGCCTCTTTATCAGAAATATCAATCTGTAAATATACATGTGATTCTGTTTGTTGTTTGTATGAGTCAAAAACTTTTTCTCTAATAAAAATTGCTTGTTTAGAAAGCAATGATGCTATAACAGGTTGAATTCTGCTATTTTTGGTGATATGTTGTAATTCTTTAATGCTACATGTTTCTTTGTGTGCAAGTATATTAAAAACAAGTTCTTCGGCATTTGAAAGTGTTTTGGTTTCTAAAAATGTGTTGTCATAATATACCACAGTTTCGCTTTCAAGTTTAAATCCTGATGGAAGAGCCGCTTTCATAACTTCTCCTAAACTGCACATATAATATTCCGAAATCCAATCCCACAGTTTAAATTGTTCGGAGGTTACTATAGGTATTGAATCTAAGCATGTATCAATTGATTTTATTTCATAGTTTTCGGGTTTATTGTCATGGAGAGAATAAACCAAAGCGGTAAATAGTTTTGTTTTACTAAATGGCACCAAAACTCTTGACCCTCGAACTACTTTGTTTTTAAGAGTTTGTGGTATTTTATATGTAAAAAGTATTGGAACAGAAAATGGGAGGATTACATCGGCATATTCTGTTTTTGCATGTTTCATAAAAAAATCTTAACCAAAAATACGTGAAAGAAATGATTTTTTTTCTGGTTTTTGAACAGTAAACGGATTTTCTTCAGACATAACAAACGGGTCGCCTTTGTTAATCATATTCCATGCATTAGACCAATCTATAAAACCACCAAGATTTTTATCATCAATAAACATATCGCAGTCGAGTTTTCGACTTACTTCTGTTTCGTTAAAAACTTCCTCGGGATAATTTTTATTAACTGCATAAAATTCAATGCCATGTTTTCTACAAAACTCAACGGCTTCATCAAGTCTTTGTCCGTATCGAACTGTCCATAATATTAATACATGTCCTTGTTTTTGGAGTTCTCGAAGAGTTTCAAATGCAAACATTTTTATTTCACCAATTTCAGGATATGCATGTTCTACAATTGTTCCATCAAAGTCCACTGCAATTTTCATAGTATATAGAATTTATTTGAGTGTAATAATTAATTGCCTAATTCCGAAAGAAACTTTATACGTACCATTCGCACTTCATCTTCGGAGTAGTCATCTTCTTCAAGTTCAGCAATAGCATCTGCAAGAGATTCATTATCGGTTTCGCGGAAATATTCAAAAATATCGTCAATTTGATCTTTTTCCATTACCGCATGTATATAGTAATCAATATTAATGCGTGTACCTGAATTTACAATTTTTTCAATTTCATCGAGCAATTCAGTAAGCGAAACTCCTTTTGACTCGGCTAATGTGTCAAGTGGCACTTTGCGGTCAATACTTTGAATTAGTTGCACTTTATTTCCCGATTTTTTAATTACCGATTTTACAATCATATCTTGCGGACGCTCAATGTCGTTGTCTTCGGTATATTTTGCAATAAGTTCAATAAATTCTTTTCCAAACTTTTGTGCTTTACCTTGCCCTACACCAATTATGTTTGTAAGTTCCTCTATTGTAATAGGATACTGAACTGTCATATCTTCAATAGAAGTATCTTGAAAAACAACAAAAGGGGGTACTCCATGTTTTTTTGCAACTTTTTTGCGTAAATCTTTGAGTAAATTAATAAGAACAGGGTCCATAGAACTGGTGCCAGAGCCAGCATTTGCATCTATATCATCTTCCTCATAATCATGATCTTCGGTAATTGGGAATGAATGAGGATTTTGTAAAAATTCTTTTCCTAAATCAGTTAGTTTAAGCAAACCATAGTTTTCAATTTCTTTATCAATAAACCGTGCTATTAATAATTGTCGAATAACCGCATGCCATGTTTTAATGTCGTGATTTTTTCCACTACCAAATAATTCAATTTTATGGTGTTGATATGTTTTGATTTCCGAACTTTCTTTTCCAACTAATATTTCGGCAATATGATTTGCTTTAAAGCGTTCGCGAACAGCAAGAATAGTGCGAAGTGTAAGTATAACAAGCTCTTTTCCTTCGCTTTGTTTTTTTGGGTGTAAACAATTATCACAATTACCACAATCTTCCTCTAAAATTTCACCAAAATAATGCAATAATTGACGAACTCTACACACACTTGATTCAGCATACGAAGAGGTTTCTAACAGCAATTGTTTTCCAATTTCCTGTTCTGCAATTGGTTTGCCTTGCATAAATTTTTCGAGTTTCAAGATATCTTTATAGCTGTAAAACGATATACATTTACCTTCGCCGCCATCTCTACCTGCTCTACCTGTTTCTTGATAATATCCTTCTAAACTTTTTGGAACATTATAATGAATCACAAAACGCACATCAGGCTTGTCTATCCCCATACCAAATGCAATTGTAGCAACAATTACATCAACATCTTCCATTAAAAACATGTCTTGATTTCGCGAGCGTGTATGAGCATCTAAACCAGCATGATAGGGAAGGGCTTTAATACCATTTACCACCAAAACTTCGGCAAGTTCTTCAACTTTTTTTCTGCTTAAACAGTAAATAATACCTGATTTTCCATTGTTTTCTCTAATAAAGCGAATTATTTGCTTTTGTGTATTTGTTTTTTGACGCACTTCATAATACAAATTTGATCTTCGAAATGATGATTTAAACACCGTTGCATCTAACATTCCTAAGTTTTTTTGAATATCATGTTGAACTTTTGGTGTTGCTGTTGCTGTTAAAGCAATAATTGGTGCTCGTCCAATTGTTTCCACTATTGGTTTAATTCTCCTATATTCTGGTCTAAAGTCATGCCCCCATTCCGAAATACAATGTGCTTCGTCAATTGCATAAAACGCTATTTTTAACTCTTGTAAAAACGCAACATTATCATCTTTTGTGAGCGATTCAGGAGCCACATATAGTAATTTTGTTGCCCCACTTTTCACATCATCTTTTACTTGTTGTATTTCACTTTTGTTAAGCGAAGAATTTAAAAAATGTGCTATTTTATTATTCATACTAAACCCTCGCATTGCATCAACCTGATTTTTCATAAGTGCAATGAGTGGCGATATAATTATTGCCGTGCCATCAAGAAGAAATGATGGCAATTGATAACAAAGTGATTTGCCACCACCTGTAGGCATTAACACAAAAGTGTCGTTACCCGCAAGTAAATTTAAAATCACATCACGTTGATTCCCTTTAAATGAATCGAATCCAAAATTTTGTTTTAAACAAATTAATAAATCTGCTTCTGTAAACTCTGTCATTATAATAAACTTTATAGTACGGTTATGTATGTTTGCATCACATAAATTATTGAGTTATGCATAACCGATATGAAAATAGCCAATTTTTTGTAATAAAAACAATAAAAACAAAGAATAATAAATACTTTTGTAATTATAAATTTATATAATATTTTTCATTAAAAAAAATAAAAAAAACATTTTGAAAGATTTTTCACATATTATTCATATTGCAAAGCAAACGATATCTCTCGAAGCTCAATCTGTAACAGCTTTACAGGGATATATTGATGATAGCTTTGCAGAAATAGTATTACAGATTCTTAATTCTAAAGGACGATTAGTGGTGGCAGGTGTTGGAAAAAGTGCACATATTGCGGCAAAAATTGTTGCTACATTAAATTCTACAGGAACGCCTGCGTTATTTATGCATGCTACTGAGGCTATTCATGGTGATTTAGGAATGATACAAAAAGATGATGTGGTGCTTTGTGTTTCACGAAGCGGAAATACGTCTGAAATAAAAGTGCTTGTGCCTTTATTAAAGCGAGGTGAAAATACATTGATTGCAATGGTTTCTGAACGTAACTCATATTTGGCCGAAAAGGCTGATTATGTTATACATGCACATGTTGAACGCGAGGCATGTCCGTTTAATATGGCTCCAACAAGTAGCACAACTGCACAACTCGTAATGGGCGATGCTCTTGCAATGTGTTTGCTTGAACTACGAAAATTTACGCCACAGGATTTTGCAAAATATCACCCCGGAGGTGCACTTGGAAAACGTATGTATTTGCGTGTGTGTGATTTAATGGACGAAAAGAAAAAACCTCAGGTGCTCCCAACACAATTAATATCCGAAGTAATTATTGAAATATCATCAAAACGACTTGGTGCAACGGCTGTGGTAAACACACAAAATGAATTAGTAGGAATTATTACCGATGGCGATTTACGAAGAATGTTGCAAAAATCAACCGACATTTCAAATTTGGTAGCAACCGACATTATGTGTGCTACGCCAAAAACTATTTCTGAAGATGAACTTGCTGTTGAGGCTTTTCAAATAATGGAACAAAATAGCATTACGCAATTAATTGTTGCAGATGAAAATACGTATTTAGGCATGATTCATCTTCATGATCTTATAAAAGAAGGAATTGTATAGATATGATACATGAAAAACATATAGAAATTATGGCCCCCGTGGGGTCATATGAATCTCTTATGGCTGCCATTCAGGCTGGTGCAGGGGCTGTATATTTTGGTGTAGAACTATTAAATATGCGTGCACGTTCTGCAAATAATTTTACTATAGATGATTTAACAAATATTGTGGCTGTTTGCAACGAACATGATGTGAAATCATATCTTACTGTTAATACTGTATTGTATGATTCTGATATGAGTACGCTCAAAAAAGTAATTTCGGCGGCAAAACAATATGGAGTTACTGCAATTATTGCTTCAGATATTGCTGCAATTCAATATGCTCGCGAGCAAAATGTTGAGGTTCATATTTCTACACAATTAAATATTTCGAATATTGAAGCAGTGCGATTTTTTGCTCGATTTGCAGATGTAATGGTGCTTGCTCGTGAATTAACTCTTGTGCAGGTAAAACAAATATATACTGCTATTCATGAACAAAATATTACTGGACCATCGGGGGATTTGGTGAAAATTGAAATGTTTGTGCATGGTGCGTTATGTATGTCTATTTCGGGTAAATGCTATTTGAGTTTACACGAACAAAATGCTTCGGCAAATAAAGGTGAATGTATGCAAACATGCCGAAAAGCATATATAGTTACCGAAAAAGAAAGTGGCAAAGAACTCGAAATTGATAATGAGTACATTATGTCGCCAAAAGATTTATGTACTATTGGATTTATTGATGAATTATTGCACGCAGGTGTTTCGGTTTTTAAAATTGAAGGACGTGCACGTTCCCCAGAATATGTGAAAACGGTAACGAAATGTTATTCCGAGGCGGTGCAATCGTATTTTGAGGGAACATATACAGAACAAAAAATTGCAGATTGGGAAGAACGCCTTGCTCGTGTGTTCAATAGAGGATTTTGGAACGGATATTATCTCGGTCAGCGATTGGGCGAATGGAGTAAAAATTATGGAAGCAGTGCTACTACTCGAAAAATGATTGTAGGAAAATGTTCTAATTATTTTTCGAATATTCGGGTTGCCGAATTTCAAATACAGGCAGGAGAACTTGCTGTTGGTGACGAAATTCTAATTATTGGTCCAACAACAGGTGTGGTTGAACATATTGTAGAAGAAATTCGTGTTGATTTACAATCAGTATCAAAAACAAAAAAAGGTGAAGTGTGCTCAATGCCTGTGTCTGAATTGGTACGGCGTGGCGATACATTATATAAAGTTGTTACAAAAGAATAAATTGTAAATTATAAAAAAGTAGTATATATCATGTATGTTATTGACTTTTGTGCAATTAAGTCTTTGAAAAATGCAAAATAATAAAAAAGATATACATGTTGTGTTTTTATCGTCATGGTATCCTACTCGAATGCAACCAACGAATGGGGATTTTGTTGTTCGGCACGCACAAGCTGTTTCGGCATTTTGCACAACTTCGGTAATTCATCTTGCCTATGATGCAAATCTCACTACTTTTTTTCAACTTGAAAAACGTGAATCTGCAACTGTTTCGGAATATATCTATTATTTTCGTCTTCCATGCTATGCAAAATTGCTTAAACCAATGTGGTTTTTGTTGATGTATCGCAAGGCTATTCGCACATATATTGCAACAAATGGAAAACCGCATCTTGTGCATGTAAATGTTATGTTTCCTGTGGTTATAGTTGCTTTTTTGTGTAAACTATTATACAAAATTCCGTATGTAATAACAGAACATTGGACAGGCTATTTGGCTTCTGCGTCTCAATCGTTAGGGCGTTTTAAAAAATGCTATGTTAGATTTTTTTCGCGAGCAAGTTCACGTATTATGCCTGTGAGTAACGATTTACAGCGTGCATTACAAAGTCATGGTGTTAAAGGAAAATATTCGATTATTCACAATGTTGTAGATACTTCGTTGTTTTTTCCGTCAAAAATAAAAGATACAGCACACATTCGCATTATGCACATATCGCATCTTCGCAACGAACATAAAAATATAGTGGGTATTTTACGTGTGTGTGCACAAATTTTCACTACAAATCCTCATGTTATTTTACAAATAGTATCAGAAAATAACCCTTCGTATGTGCAAGAATATATACAGGAATTGGGTATTCAAAATAATGTGCAGTTGTTAGGCTACAAAAACAGGCAGGATTTAGCAGCTGTATTGAGCAAAGCATCGTATTTACTGCTGTTTAGTAATTATGAAAACTTTCCTTGTGTTATTGTAGAAGCTCTTGCGTGCGGAATTCCTATTGTAAGTAGTAATGTAGGGGGAATTTCCGAACATGTTTCCGAACAAAATGGATTACTTGTAGAGGCAGGAAATGAAACAGAGTTACGTACTGCCATTGAACGTATGAATAATACGTATATGAATTATGATTCGGCATTGTTACATGCGTATGCTGTACAGCATTTTAGCTATTATTCGGTTGGTGCAAAAATATATGATGTATATAAAGAAATAGTAAAATATGATTAAAAATATTGCCAATACATTTTTTGTACGTGTAATTCATGCAATTATTTCTTTCCTTGTTGCTATTGTTATTTCACGCTATTTAGGTGCCGAAATAAAAGGACAACAGGGGTTGATTTTAACAACTATATCGTTGCTCCATATTATTATGTGTTTGGTAGGTTCTGGGGCAATTGTATATTTAGTACCTCGCATGGATTATTCTAAACTGTGTGTTGCATCATATATATGGCTTATATGTATGAGTGTGCTTTTTTATATTTTTTCTCCATTAATTACCGTATTGCCACAAGGCACAGCGTTACATATTACGTTACTTACTGTACTTCTTAGTTTGTCAAATTTTCATATTAGTGTGCTTGTTGCAACCGAAAAAATAATAATTGCCAACTCTATAGTACTTATTCAAATAGCTATTCAAATAGGTGTTTTATGTTTTGCAATTTTTGGCATGAATGTTTTTTCCATACAATCATATCTTTATTCATTATATGCAGCATACATAATTTCGTATGTTTTGGCACTTCGTATTTCGCATAAACACATTTCATTTTGTTTTACAAAGCTTACTTTTTCAGGAATTATTGAGGGCGGAAAAAAATTATTACGCTATGGTTTTTTCAATCAACTTGATGTATTTGCACAAGTATTAAGTTTTCGATTTAGTTATTATATTCTTGCTTTGTATGCCGATGAAAAAGTGGTGGGAGTGTATTCTATTGCTGTTTCTATTGCAGAATCTATTTGGCTTATTTCTCGTAGTATTAGCATGGTTCATTATGCCCGCGTTGCAAACACCGAAAACTTTGAAAAAAACAGTACTTTAACCTTGTTATTTATAAAAACTTCTACTATTCTTACTTTTGCAGCATTAGGAGTTGTGTTGCTGTTTCCTGCAGATGTGTATGTATATATTTTTGGAGCTGAATTTTTTGCAGTAAAAACTATTGTATGGTATATAGCTCCGGGCGTTTTGTTTTTTAGTGCATCATTTATGATTAGTAGTTTGTTTTCGGGTATAGGAAAGCAACACATAAATAGTATTGCAAGTATTGTTGGACTTATTGTAACGATTGTTGGGGCATATATATTAATTCCAAAATATGGATATATTGGAGCAGCAATAACAGCAAGTTTTTCATACTGTGCTACAACCATTGTGAAAATTATTTATTTTCAGAACAAAACACATTTTTCTCTGCGTTCATATTTTCCCTCTAAGCAAGATTTTCAAACATTTAAACAGATTGTTTCACAAAAAAAAGGCAGTATGTAAAAACACACTGCCTTTTTTGTATATCGATTATTGAAAAATTATTTTACAATTTTCTTAGTTTCAACAGCACCGTTTGCGTATTCAATTTTAATAAAATACACGCCAGCACCAAGTTCTTCAATAGATTGTACTGTTTGTAATACTACACCTGTAGCAGAGTAAACAGTAATAGCATATATTGAATTATCAACAACTTCAATATTTGTTGGAGGAGTTGATGGGTCAATAATTGTAGCAGTAAAATTAGTTAATGATAGTTGAATTACACTGCTTGCTGATTTTGCCATTACTACAATGTTTTGATTGTTCGCAGATGTTCCAACAGGAGCTTCTAAAATAGTAACGTCAATAGTAATATCAAATTCTTCACCAGCAATAATTTCAGTAATATCAGCATCTGTAAACGCACTTAATTCTGTCCACCATGCGGTTGCAGCATCTTCAGAACCATCAACTACTACTACTTGTAATTCAGTGAAATTTACATCAGATACTCCTTTTAAATTTACGCGTACCACATCATCAACAGCAACAAGCGGTGTTGCTTCTAATTTTGTAAATATGCCTTGTTTTGTTCCAGAACCATTATCTGTTAATACTGTTACTCCTGCTTCTGGTGTAAATATAGAAACAGTATATTCTGTAAGAGTTAATGTAATGCTTGTTCCTGTTCCATCAGCACCTGCAAGGGTAGCATTGTTTCCGTCAAACACTAATTTTGGGTCTCCAGTATCAGTAACATTAAGATCTACCTCAAAAGAAAACGGTGTTCCTGCAGTAACAGAACCAAATGTTTTAAAACCAGCTAACTCTTTCCAATGTGCGGGAGGAGCATCATCAATAAGAGCTACTTGAAAACCTGTAATGTCTTGATTTGCAGTTCCTGCAATAGTAACGGTAATAACATCACCTATTTCAGGAGTGTACGTTGCTACCTTTGAAGCATCTTTCCCTTGATAATTGATAACAGGGTCTCCACTTCCATATGAATTCCAAGGCAAAGTAATTGTTTGTGCAATTGCTCCTATGCTAAATAAAGCAATAGCAAAGAGCGATAGTAATGTTTTTTTCATAAGTAATACATTTAAAATTAATATAAAGTAAAATCTCTCCTCCTAATTTCACAGAGGAAATTAAGAAACACAAATATATAAAGAAACAATTAATTATATTTATCTTTACCCAAGTAAATTTTAAATAAATAATGTATGAAAACAAAACACATTTTTTTTATGAGCATGTTTTTATTTGCTCTTGCACAATCACCGCGAGGATATTCGCAAGTTGTTACAAATCAGGATGAAATATTGCCAGTAATTGAGTTAACAGGTACGGCAGAAAAGGAAATAGTCCCCGATGAAATTTATATTTTTATTACCTTAATGGAGCGGTTCGATGGAAAAAATAAAATTACAATTGAATCTCAAGAACAAGCGTTACGCCAAGGTATTGCAGATTTAAACATTCCTCTTGATAATCTTTTTCTTGCTGATGCAAACTCAAATTATGTGTCGGTAAAATGGCAAAAAAAAGATGTAATTGCAAAAACAAATTACACGCTTAAAGTAAGTAATGCTGTTTTGGTAGGGCAAGTGTTTGAGTTGCTTGATAAACTTCAAATACAAAATGCACAAATTTCTCATGTTAATCATTCTCGTTTAGAAGAGCTAAAAAAAGATGTTCGCATTGAAGCTATTGAGATGGCAAAACAAAAAGCTGATTATTTATTAGAAGCTATTGGACAAAAAACAGGTAAAGCTTTATATGTTCGCGAAGATAATTATCATATGCCAGTTGCTCGGTATGTTAATAATGTACAAGAATATGTTCCTATTGGATATAATGCGTCTAAAAGTGAGGACGTGCAGGATATGCCAATGATACAGTTTAAAAAAATAAAAATATCGTCAAGTGTATATGTGCGGTTTTTAATAGAATAAAGAAAAAGCAGTACTACTGCTTTTTCTTTATTTCATGTTGTATTACTTCGAGTATTGTTTCTGGCGGAAGCCTTTTTGCTATAATTTTTTTCTGTGAATCTAACACATACGCTACGGGCGTACTGTAAATGTCATAATACGTTCTGAAATTAGTATTTTGATAGGGGTCAAATAAATGGATACCAGTTTTATCTATTCCTCTTTCAACTATATATTCTTTCCATTTTTCCATGTCGGTTTGTGTGTAAATATATATGCTTACCACTTTTTTGTCTTGTAGTTTGTTTTTTGTGTATAAATTATTCCATTCAGGAAGAATTTTTTTACAATGTCCACAATCAATATCATAAAAATATATAACTACAAAGTCAGCCTCTATTGAGTTGAGCTGTACCCATTGATTCTGATTAGAATATAACAATAAATCTGGGGCTAACGCACCAATTCTATTTCTCGACATTTTTTGGTATCTGTCTGTAATTTGTGCCATATATGCAGAATCGTTTATAATACGTTCTGGAATTTTATGTGAAATGTAGTATTGCTCCATTAAATACACAAAAATATTGTCGAATCCCATATATTTTGGATTTTGGTATTTCATAAATAAAGTATGAAGTGTGTAATAATACATTTTACCTTCGTATCCTTTTTTCTCTTCAACAATAATACGAGTAAGCAGTTTATCTACTTCTGGAATAATTGAATCGGGGATTTGCACTAATTCTTTATCAAAAAATTGATTTATTTTCATCTCATACACAGGGCTGCGTAGCAATCGTTCGTCGGCAAAGTTTACACGGTCAAAGAAATGAGTACGCATATAATTGTATTGAAACAATGAATCGGTAATAGTTCCGTGTTCGTCTCGAGGGAAATCGGGAACATCAAGCTCACGCATTGTATTAAGTATTGATGTTAAAAACGATTTTGGATATTTTGAGATGATATTATCTTCGTATGCAAGTTGTTGTGTGCGTATCTCCTCTAATTCAGCACGTATTATTGTAATAGAATCGCGTTGCTTTTTGCGTTCTTTTGCACTGAATTTTGTAGTATCTTCTATGCCATAATAGTAACGAAGTTTATCAAACAAGGGCTTGCGTTTTATGTAAAAATCGGAACTTATTTTTTGATAATCATTAAAAACAGTGTTTTCTGAAGAACCTTCAATTTTAAGATTTTGAAACAAATCAGCTGTGTCGGTAGTAACTTTAAAATGTTGTTCTTTATCTACAATTATTTCAAAAAATCGCATATCGGGTGTAAGCACCAAATACATACCCGATGGAAGGGCTGTGTCGCCTTGAAAAACACCTTTTCCTTTCGCATCAACGCGAATAGTGTCTGCAACTAATTTTTTGTTTCCGTAATGATGCCCAAGAATAAGGGTAGTGTCTTTTAGTCCTTTAACTTGCACATCAATTTTATGTCCTTTTTGTGCAAAACCGCCAACTGTTATTCCAAAAAATGCTGTGAATAGTAAAAGTTTTTTCATTGGTAAATTTTTTATGTTAATGTATAAATAACGTGTATGTTTTTGTATTATTTTATCGTATTCTATTAATAGATTTCACTAATTCATCGTCTTTTTTTATACCGCGTATAGCAAGCCAGTCAAGCACCAAGGTAATACCTATAAAAAGTGTGCCTGTTTTTGGCGTAATTGAAAAAGTTGCATTAGTTGTTGAAAGTATATAGGTATAATATGCAAGAATTGCCAAAATAGTACATTTTAAAATCATAGCATATCGTATTATTTTGATTTGCAGTAATCGTTTTGAAAACAAAAAGATAGAAACAATAATGCCAATTGCAATGGCAATAATAGTAATGCCAATTGTTTTAATCGAAACACTTTCTTCAAGAATATCTGATTCATAATTTGCAATTTCAAAAGCGTTAATGCACACAGAACCAGTGTTGTCAGAGATTTGCAAAAAAGGAATAAAAAGAGTGCTTATAATTAAAAGTGCCGAAATGAGTAAAAAAATCGATTGTTTACGTTGAATCATAGTATAAAAATTAGTCGTTATTCATAAAATTTTGTGATTGCATTATTTTAAGAAGCGATTTTGAAATTGATTTATTTGTTGCAGTTGTGTATCGTTTTTTTGTGAATACTTCTGCTAAGTTATTTACATTACTTTCTTCTACAAATTGCTTGTATAGTTCGCTTGCTTCTTTTTCGGAATATAAATCTGAAATTTCTTTTTCAGAAAAATCTTGATATGTTTCCTTGTGCGAAATTGCTCGTAAAGGTAGCCTGTCGGTAATTTCTGGAGTTTCAGCAGGATATCCCATTACAACTGTGGTTACAGGAAACACTAATTTTGGTAATTTTAAAATATCAATAATAGCATCGGTACAATAGTTTGTTGTTCCTAAATAACAAATGCCAAGTCCTTCTGATTCAGCAACAATACATGCGTTTTGGGCAGCAATTATTGCATCAATTGTAGCAGTATAAAAGCTTGAGAAATTATCATATCCCGGTTCTGCATTTCTGAGTGAACACCAATACGAAAAACGATGTAAATCAGCACAAAACGTGAGTATTACAGGAGCTTCTTCTACCATTTTTTGATTAAAATGTCCCCGTGCACATAATTCAGCTTTTCGTTGTTTGTCTTTTGTAATTATGATTGAATATAATTGCATATTTCCTGTATTTGAAGCACGTGATGCCCCTTCAATAATTTTATCTAATACCGATTCGGGAATAGGTTTTTGTAAGAAATTTCGGATAGAACGATGTTCAAAAATTGGATTCATATTTTTTATTTATTTTGAACAAATGTACAGATTTTATTGTTTTGTAATAAATTTAGAGGTCAAAAAATCATAATTCTATAATCTTTATTGTATCTTTATAAAAAAAAGAGATTGAATATAGCTCTGATTAAAAAAAAAATGTATTTTTGAATAATCGATAATTTAAAATAGAAAGAAGATGAAAAAAATAATGATTGTTTGTGCGGTTTCTGTGGCTATTGCTACGTTGGTTGGTGCGTGTAAAGTTGCTGAACCATGTCCTGCATACCCTCATGAAACAAGTGTTGAGCAAGTTGAGTCAAGAATATAATCCTTCTCGCATAATAAGGCACGCCTTAGTGCACGGGATTTTTCTTCTTTGTTTTTTTTCAAATCACGTACATGGTCAAGGTGATATACAAGACGATGTACGTGTTTTTTATGGAAATGAGTTTACTGTTTCTATAGCTGCTAATACTAACGGATTCGGTATTGGTAGTAGGTATGCTATTCGAAAAGATGCACGTACGAAATATTTTTATGAGTTTCAGGCATCAAATATTCGACATTCTAAAGAAATTGGAATTATAGCCGATGTTGGTGCAAGATTAGTGTATGGTAAAAATAATAGCACCTATTCTATGGCGTTTTTGTATGGCAATCAATCAGAAAAATTTAGCAAACTCGATAAAGGCTCTGTTGCAATTCGATATATTACGTTTTTTGGTGCTGTTTTAGGTATCGAAAAACCGTATTATTATGTAGTAGATGTTAACAATCGTGTGTATGAACGTTTTGATGCTTCAACCACATCTAAGTATGGCAGAGCTCCTTTTTTTGTAGGCTTTGGCGAAATTTCTCTTGTTCCAGGCTTGACAACAGGAACGAGTGTGAATTTTGAGTTTAGTAATAAAAATAAAATGATTCAAGCTCTTGAATTTGGTGCTCAAGTACAAGTATATCTTCGAAAATTAGAAATTATGTACGAAGCTCAAAACAACTTTATTTTTCCCTCATTTTTTGTGTTATATCGATTCGGGAAAGCACTTACACTATAATTTATCAAGTAATGTTTTAATATACGCATCGTGCGAATCACTTACAGGAACTAATGGAAGCCGTACATGTTTTTCGCAAATACCTAAATGATGGAGTGCTGCTTTTACGCCTGCCGGACTGCCTTCTGTGAATAAACTATCGGTAAATTCAATTAAATGCAAATGCAGTTTTAATGCTTCGGCAAAATTTTGTTGTAATCCCAAACGCACCATATCTGAATATAATCGAGGAACAGCATTGGCAGTAACAGAAATTGCCCCGTGTGCTCCTAAAGAAAGATGAGGTACAATAATAGAGTCATCACCACTGAACAATAAAAAATCTTTGGGAATACCACGTTTAATATAGGTAAATTGTTCCACAGAAGGCGAAGCTTCTTTAAGCCCAATAACAGCATCTATTTCGTGTGCAATTTTAATAGCGGTTGCTGCTTCTATATTACAACCAGCACGTCCGGGAACATTATATGCAATGATAGGAATATTGCTTGCTTGGGCGATTGTTTTATAATGCTCAAATATTCCTCGTTGATTGGGCTTATTATAATAGGGAACCACCGACAATACCGCATCACATGTGGTAGGGTCAATTTCAGAAATAGATTCTGCAATTTCAGCAGTGTTATTTCCTCCACAGCCCACAACTATAGGAACACGCTTGTTTACTTTTGAAACGACAAACGCTAATATGTCTTGTTTTTCTTGTTTGGTAAGCGTTATGGGTTCGCCTGTAGTACCAAAAACCACAATAAATTCAACCCCACCAGCAATAAGGTGTTCTAATAATTTTTCTAAACGAGGATAATCTACTTGTTTTGTTTCTGTAAAAGGAGTAACAAGAGCAACTCCAGTTCCGTGTAGTTTTTTTTGAATCATACGTGTATAAGGTTTCATACTTTAGAAACTTGTATCATCGACAAATATACAAGAATTTGTGTGATTAAATAATCAATTGTTTTTTCCTTTTTAATGTTAATCATTAAATCATGATTTTTTATGATATCTGTATATGTTCCAACGCGAAAATCTGCATTTGAAAGTTGAGTAATATATTCAAACGGATATGACGAATGTATAGAAATATTTAATAAAACATCAAATTTCTTTGAAATAAACGTTTGTAAAAAATTACTTTTCGGCACTCCATACCACGTAAAATCGTGTTTTGAAAAATATACTATATTTTCATCTGTTGGTACTGCTTCTAATTTCTTTTTATTGCTTATAAATCCTATTGCTTCTACCGTAACATCATGCTTTTTTATGAGCGTGTTTATGCAATCCACAACATGTTTTTCGGTGTTTTGTTCGCTTGCATCAAATATAATTCCTACTGTTTTTGCAGAATCTAAATTATGTGCTTGAACCACACGCACATGCCGTTTAACTTTATATGACAATAATATATTGCCAATAAACTCTTTAATATATCCTATTTTTTTCACCTTGCAATAATACAAAAAACAGAGGATTTGATACGCTTTAAGCAAAAAAATATGAATACTTTTGCTGTTATATTTTTTTTTTTTTGTGTAAATTTTTTGTAAAATATGTAATCTTTTTTTGATACAATTGTCAAAGTAAAATGCAGACATTGTTCTTTTTTTGTAGTTTTACATACATGAAAATTGTAACATTGCATTAAATATAAAAAAATTAAAAAACGAACAGATGAAAATTGAAAAAAATGTAGTGGTTTCATTAAGCTATACTCTAAAAAATGAAACAGAAAACGGTGATGTTATAGAAATATGTAATGCTGAAAAACCTCTTGAATTTGTATATTCAATAGGTTCTATGCTTCCTAAATTTGAAGAAAATATTCTTGGACTACAACAAGGAGATAGTTTTGAATTTACGCTTTCTCCCGAAGATGCGTACGGCATACAAAATCCGCAAGCCTTAGTTACGGTAAAAAAAGATATTTTTGTTATTGATGGTGTGTTGCGTGAGGATTTACTTGCAATTGGTAATGTACTTCCTATGAAAAACGAAGCAGGGCAAGCTATGAATGGTGTGATAAAAGAAATTGACCACACTACCGAAAATGTTGTTATTGATTTTAATCATCCTCTTGCTGGAAAAACATTGTTTTTTACGGGAAAAATCGAATCGCTTCGTGAAGCTTCTGAAGATGAAATAGCAAACGGACTGGCGCAAAGTGGTTGTGGAGGAAACTGTTCGTGTTCTGACTCAAGTGCTGCTTGTAATGATAATTCTGCTGGTTGTGGGTCGGGCTGTGGTTGCCACTAAACAACAATCGTGTTATTATATAAAGTGTTATTGAGTAAAATATGATGCAAAACAGTATTTTGACTATTGTATTTTAGTGCTTTTTTTTTCGTAACACTTTCAAATGAAAGTACTTTTAACGCATAAAAAAAAAGAATATGATTCATGATTTAGATACAATAAAACGTGCGTATGCTACTATAAAAGAACGTATTGCGTTTTTAAATGCGCATGATGTTGGTCCGCTTACGCTTACCGAGAAAATTCTTTTTTCTCATTTACATGATTCAGAATTAGCAGATGTTAAAAATATTGTGCGAGGAAAAACGTATGTAACATTTTGTCCCGATAGAGTAGCTATGCAAGATGCAACTGCACAAATGGCTTTGTTGCAATTTATGAATGCAGGAAAAAAATCGGTGGCTGTTCCTTCATCGGTGCATTGCGATCATTTAATTGTTGCACATAGTGGCGAACAAAATGATTTGCAATATGCACAAAAACATAATGCTGAGGTGTATGATTTTTTGCAAAGTGTATCTAAAAAATATGGAATAGGATTTTGGAAACCCGGCTCGGGAATTATTCATCAAATAGTACTCGAAAATTACGCCTTCCCCGGTGGTTTGCTCATAGGAACAGATAGTCATACTGTAAATGGTGGTGGTTTAGGACTTGTTGCTATTGGTGTTGGTGGATCTGATGCGTCTGATGTTATGGCAGGAATGCCCTGGGAATTAAAAATGCCTAAAATTATTGGAGTAAAACTAACAGGCACTTTATCTTCATGGGCATCGCCGAAAGATGTTATTTTAAAACTTGCTGGTATTTTAACAGTAAAAGGTGCTACAAATTCTATTATTGAATATTTTGGCGAAGGTGCAGAACGTATTTCTTGTACCGGGAAAGCTACTATTTGTAATATGGGAGCCGAAGTGGGGGCTACAACATCTTTGTTTGCGTACGACAATTCTATGCGAGATTATTTACATTATACCCACCGAAGCGAATTAGTTGCTATGGCTGATTCTATTAGTGATTGTTTACGCCCTGATGATGAGGTTCTTGCCGAACCAGAAAAATTTTATGACTCAATTATTGAAATTAATCTGTCTGAATTAGAACCGTATATAAATGGTCCGTTTTCGCCAGATGTGGCAACGCCTATTTCTGAATTTACACAAAGAGCAGTTGCTGAAAAATGGCCACTTGATTTAAAAGTGGGATTAATAGGATCGTGTACAAATTCATCGTATGAGGATCTTTCAAAAGCTGCTTCAATTGCCAAGCAAGCGGCTGAAAATCAGATTGATGTTACAACACAGTTTTTGATTACTCCGGGGTCTGTTATGGTAAAAAATACCGCTCAACGCGACGGTATTCTTGATGATTTTCGTGCTATTGGTGGTGTGGTACTTGCCAATGCTTGTGGACCATGTATAGGGCAGTGGAAACGAGAAAATGAAAATCCCGATGAAAAAAATTCTATTATTACCTCGTTTAATAGAAATTTTGCAAAACGAAATGATGGAAATCCAAATACATTTTCGTTTGTGGCTTCGCCCGAAATTGTTACGGCTCTTACCATTGCCGGACGAATTAATTTTAATCCAATGGTAGATACCATTACAACAAAACAAGGAACTCAGTTGTTACTTAAAGCTCCTTCTGGAGATATAATTCCTCAAAAAGGATTTAAAAAAGCTGATGCAGGTTTTGTGCCGCCAAGTTCTTTGTATCAAAACGAAGAGGTAGTAATTAATCCTCAATCGGAACGATTACAACTTCTTGAACCCTTTGCACCTTGGAATGGAAATGATATAGAAAATGCTCCGCTTTTATTAAAAGCACAAGGAAAATGTACAACCGACCATATTTCTATGGCTGGTCCGTGGCTCCGTTTTCGAGGTCATTTAGAAAATATTTCTAAAAATTTATTAATGGGAGCTGTAAATGCGTTTACAAACGAAACAAATTCTGTGTATAATGCTATTACAAAAACCTATCAAGAGGTTTCTACTGTGGCAAAAACATATAAAGAAAATGGATTACAGTCGGTGGTAATTGCTGAAGAAAATTACGGAGAAGGCTCATCACGTGAACATGCGGCAATGCAACCTCGTTTTTTGGGCGTGTGTGCGGTTATAGCAAAATCATTTGCTCGTATTCATGAAACAAATCTTAAAAAACAAGGAATGTTGGCACTTACATTTGTGAATCCACTCGATTATGACAAAATTCAAGAAAAAGATACATTTTCTATTTTAGGTTTACGCGATTTTGCTCCAAATAAAACAGTACATCTTGTTATTCATCATGAATGTGGAGAAACAGAGCAAATTCAATTAGCACATACGTATAACGAAATTCAAATTGCATGGTTTAGAGCAGGAAGTGCTTTAAATCTTATGGCTCAAAGCATGTAAAACCATTAAATAAACAAGCATGGATAATCAAGAATTACTTACAAAACTTTCGATACTTATTAAAGAAAGTTGTCGATTAGATAAAGAACTATTTGAAAAATATGATGTTAAACGTGGACTAAGAAACCGCAATCATTCTGGGGTTTTAGTTGGTATAACAAATATTGGTGATGTTCGGGGATATAGAAAAAATTCTGAAACAGGTCATTTAGACCCTATTCCCGGAGAACTTCGTTATAGAGATATTGAGGTTACAAAACTTGTAAATGGCTGCAAAGCTGCTGGAATGCATGGTTACGAAGAGGTTGCATATCTTTTGTTGGCAGGTGAATTACCTAATAAAGAAGAACATAGGGTTTTTACTGATTACTTGGCTGCAAAACGAGATTTAACAAGTTCGTTTACAAAAAATATGATTTTGTCGTTGCGTGGTAAAGACATTATGAATATGCTTGCACGTTCGGTATTAGCACTTTATACATTAGATAAAGACGGAGATGACACCTCGCGTGAAAATCTTGTGAAACAATCACTGAATCTTATTGCAAAAATTCCAGTAATTATAGCATACGCATATCATGGAATGATGAATATGTATAATAGAAAAGAATTAGTGATTCGACATCCAAATCCTGATTTAACTACAGCCGAAAATTTTTTATATTTATTAAAAGGCGAAAATAATTACACACAAACAGAGGCTGATATTCTTGATCTTTCTTTAATTCTTCATGCTGACCACGGTGGGGGGAATAACTCTACATTTACTATTCGTGTTACAAGTTCGTCAGGAACAGACACCTATGCTGCGGTTGCTGCGGCAATAGCATCATTAAAAGGACCACTTCATGGTGGTGCAAATTTGCAAGTTGAAGAGATGATGGACGATATACGCGAAAATGTGTATGATTGGGAAGATGAGCAAGAGATATATGAATATTTAATGAAAATATTAAAAAAAGAAGCATTTAATAAATCGGGCAAAATATATGGTATGGGGCATGCTGTATATACTATATCTGACCCTCGTGCTATTTTGTTGCGTGAAAGTGCTCAACGTTTGGCACAAGAAAAAGGTCTTGAAAAAGAATTTGCTTTATACACAAAAGTAGAACGACTTGCACAAAAAGCATTTTATGATTATAAAACGAACACCGCTAAACGTGTTTGTGCAAATGTTGATTTTTACTCAGGATTTGTATATAATGCTATTGGAATACCAAAAGAATTATTTACCCCAGTATTTGCAATGTCGCGCATTGTGGGGTGGTGTGCTCATCGTATAGAGGAACTTAATTTTGACCAAAAACGAATTATTCGCCCAGCATACATGTCGGTATATACTGGACCCGATTATAAACCTATGGATGAACGGTGAAAATAATGCTGAACGCTTAATGATGAATGAGAAAATGCCATTCAACATTAAGCATTCTCCATTTATCATTAAAACGCAATCTGTTAGGAATGTTAAAGGTTTAGGGGTAGTCGCAAAAACGCAAAGAAAACCTTAGCGGCTTAGCGGCTTAGCGGCTTGGCGAGAGATTTTTTATCGTGGAGTTGTTTTTAAAGGTTTAGAGGTGAATGAAAAATGAAAATAATGCCATTCTACATTAACAAAATGATATTTTGAAACAACAATCATGCGGGGTATGGACATTGAGTTGCGAGTGTGTGGTAAAATATTTTCAACAAAAACATATATTGTTAAAA
>Ga0265293_10002940_pt1 | contig 32765 bp, 27 predicted proteins | sample Munlanlewell138R_FD_192505 | JGI IMG/M metagenome (GOLD analysis project Ga0265293, IMG submission 192505) | Leachate microbial communities from a municipal landfill in Southern Ontario, Canada - Leachate well 138R | ecosystem: Engineered > Solid waste > Landfill > Unclassified | place: Canada... | reverse complement strand
ATTAACGCGGGCGGTGTTCCCGTCACCATAGTTGCGGGGGGTGCTTTTTTTGATAGCGCCATATCTTTTGGAATCATTCGGGGCGGCCATATACATTCTACTGTATTGGGGGCTTTTGAAGTGGACGAAAGCGGAAATTTAGCTAATTGGATGGTGCCAGGTAAAATAGTTCCCGGTATGGGCGGTGCAATGGACTTAGTAATTGGCTCCAGGAAGGTAATTGTTGCAATGGAACACAGCGTTAAAGGGAAACCAAAAATTTTAAAAAAATGCACACTGCCATTAACAGCAAGAAATGTTGTTGATTTAATTGTTACTGATTTGGCAGTGATACAAGTAACAAGCAGAGGCTTAATTCTAAAGGAAATTGCACCCAACTTGGCAATAGAGGATGTTATTAAAGTAACAGAAGCGGATTTAATTATTCCAGAGGAAGTTAAAGTAATTGATGTTTTTTAAGGTTTTCATTGTTGACTGTTTGCTTTGATAAAAAGGCGTGTAAATTGCCGTAGGTATTATTAAGGCGTTTTTTAGTCAGTAATATTGTATTTTTTAAGCTTGATCTGCAAGTTTCTTAGCGACATTCCGAGATGGGAGGCGGCTTTATTTCTATTGCCTTTAAATTTAAGCAACGCCATACGAATTTCATCCTTTTCCAAACATTGTAACTTTTCATATAATGTTTCTCCATAATCTCGCCTCATATCGGGCAATTTAATATAGTCCGGTAAATAATCAGAATTTACCACACCACCAGGAAAAACAGTAGCAATATTTTCTATGACACTATTTAATTCTCGAAGGTTGCCTGGCCAATGGTAATTGCAGAGTAAAAACTTAGAAGATTGATCAAAGACATCAAAAATTTTGTCGTTTTTCTTGCTATAGTATTTAAGTAGATATTCAGATATAGGAATAATATCTTCTTTAATTTCACGAAGTGATGGGAAATAAATATTTATTACAGACAGTAAATAAAATAAATCTTGACGAAATTCTTCAGGATTGTTTAAAGTATGCATATTTTTATTGCTTGAGGAAATAATTCGAGCATTAAAGTTAAGGTTTTCAACGCCGTTAATTCGGTAAAAAGAACGGCTATCTAAGCAGTTTCTTAACGAGGATTGTACGGAGTGGGGTAATGTTTCGATTTCACTTAAACAAATAGTTCCAGTAGGGTTTTGTTCAAAAATTCCTCGATGCGACTTTGTAGAACCCTTGAAATCAGGCGTTTTCCCAAATAGTGCTTTGCATAAATCTTCTTCTTGAACAGAAGTACAGCTAAAATAGGTATGGGGCTTGTCTTTTAAGGGGCTGTTAATGTGTATAAAAAAAGAATATATGTCTCTTATTGTTCCAGGTTCACCATATAGCAAAACATTACATGTAGATTTAGCTGCTATGTTGATACGCTCTTTTACTTGTTTCATTTTTTCACTTTGAAAGGGCAAGTTAATCATAAGGTCGAATTCATAAGAATGCTTATCACTAAATAAGTTTTTTTGTGCATAGTTTAGAATTCGAAGTGCGATTTGTTTTGTATTGTCGTGTTTGTTTAAAAATAAAACTTTTGTTTTTGTTAAAGATGTAATCAAGCTATTGACATTGCGGTCCGCTGACAAAATTAATATAATACTGTTATTTTCATGGTGGGTTGTTTCTGCTAGTAGAGTAAAAAATAATTGTAAGGGTGCAGTTGTGTCAATGACAATTATTTTGGGTAGTTTACTTAGTGACTGTAAATCGATAGCATTCCAGTCTAAACAACCTATTTTAATATTGTCGGCATGAGCAAGTATATCATTAGCAATTTCAGTATTGATATTGATCAGTAATATATCGTCCTTATCCATTTTATTCCTTCTCCTAAAGCAATTTTTTTAAAATATTATAAAAATAGATTCGACAGCTAAATCTATTTTCCCTGCTTTCTTAATAGGTACGATTAAATTATGTTTCAGTTGGAAAGATCTATGAGAAGGAAAGACACTAGAAATAGAGAAATATATTAGCAAAAGCAGAAAGGTGTGAGCTCAGTGGAAAAAGTAGCAATAGTCAGTGCAGTACGTACAGCAGTGGGTAGCTTCCAAGGCGGTCTTGCAAATGTCCCGGCAGTGGATTTGGGTGCCTTAGTTATCAAGGAAGCACTAGACAGGGCAGGTGTAAAAAGCAATCAGGTTGATGAAATTATAATGGGCAATGTGTTGCAGGCCGGTTTAGGTCAAAACCCGGCCCGTCAAGCTGCCTTGAAAGCAAGTATACCGGAAGGTATTCCTTCTATTACAATTAATAAGGTTTGCGGCTCGGGTTTAAAAGCAGTCCAATTAGCAGCTCAAGCTATCAGGGCAGGAGAAGGAGAAATAATTGTAGCCGGCGGCATGGAGAATATGAGCCTCGCTCCCTACCTTCTTAACAAGGCACGTACGGGGTATAGAATGGGTGATAATACAATAATTGATGCCATGATCAAGGACGGATTATGGTGTGCTATGAATGATATACACATGGGTATTACCGCCGAAAATATAGCCCAACACTACCAAATTACTAGGGAAGAACAAGATCAATTTGCCGTAGAAAGTCAAACCAAGGCTTTGGAGGCTATTGCCCAAGGTAGGTTTAAAGAGGAAATTGTGCCTGTTGAAATACCTCAACGAAAGGGCGATCCAATAATTTTTGACACGGATGAGCATCCCCGAGCGGGGACGACTATTGAAAGGTTGGCAGGTCTAAAGCCCGCTTTTAAAAAAGATGGAACGGTTACGGCAGGTAACGCATCGGGAATCAATGACGGTGCCGGTGCCTTTGTAGTTATGTCGGAAAGTAAGGCCCATACTCTTGGCATAAAACCTCTGGCATATATCGTTTCTTCCGCTTCCGCTGGTGTAGATCCGGCCTACATGGGAACAGGGCCGATTCCTTCTACCAGAAAAGCTTTAGAAAAAGCAGGTTTATCCATTGATGATCTGGATTTAATAGAGGCTAACGAAGCTTTTGCTGCCCAAGCTTTGTCGGTAGCAAAAGAACTAAAGCTGCCTATGGACAAAGTTAATGTGAACGGGGGAGCCATTGCTTTAGGTCACCCCATCGGTGCCAGCGGAGCCCGTATTTTAACCACTCTCCTTTACGAGCTGCAAAAAAGGGACGGACGTTACGGCTTAGCAACTCTTTGTATAGGCGGCGGTCAAGGTATCGCCATGATCATAGAAAAAGCCTGATTCTCATAATTGACAGCTATTAAGAATTATGCTAACATACTTATGTTGAAACTTTATTTGTGCCGGTGTGATGGAATTGGCAGACGTGCGGGACTCAAAATCCCGTGGTGGCAACACCGTGTCGGTTCGACCCCGACCACCGGCACCATAGGTTTTCATAATTGGTATGTATTTTAGTGAAAAAATCCTAGGTGAAGCAGGGCAATTTTTCCTGCAAGGCACCTTCAAGTAGAACTAAATTCTTAATAATTTAAGCACCTTTAAAATGGCAGCATATATGCTGTCATTTTTTTGTTTTAACCCAGGATGCTTTCTTCAGCAAAAAATGATCGGACTAGCTTCATTTCCTTTCAGCTGGTCTGACGGTGGAAAATTTACCCTGATTCGCATCCACCTGCTTATTATAAAAATCAAAAGGAAAAAGGTTAGAGCTGTTTGTAAAAAATTTTAAGATCAGAGTTAGAATGACAGTTAAAGAAACTTTGTAATTTAGTCTTTCAATAAGGTTTTGGTACTTGCAATTTTAAAGGAATTTATTTCTTTATGCAGAATGAGTCTTTTAATAAAATATTTTTAGAAAGAAGTTGAATTGTTAAAATAAAAGATTTGGAGGCAGTGCTCATGAGTGAGGAAAAAAAGTATATTGAATTGGAAATTCAAGAACGGGTGGCTGTTTTGACAATCAACAACCCTCCTGTAAACCCTCTTAGTAAGGTTGTTTTGGCCGAATTGGAGAAAAACATTGATGATTTATCCGCAGTTGATAATGTTTGGGCTTTGGTTATAACTGGTGCAGGAGAGAAAGCCTTTGTAGCAGGGGCGGATATTCGCCAGTTTCCGACTCTTGATCGGGAAGAGGGTATTAAAATGGCCCGTTGGGGGCAGTTAATTTTTGATAAAATAGCTGCTCTTAAGATGCCAGTAATTGCAGCCATTAATGGTGTTGCTCTAGGTGGGGGCTGCGAACTGGCCTTGGCTTGTGATGTTCGTGTAGCCGGTGAGAATGCCAAACTGGGACAACCGGAAGTGAATTTAGGTATAATGCCCGGTTATGGCGGCACCCAAAGACTCCCTCGGATTGTTGGTTTGGGTAAAGCCAAGGAATTAATTTTTACCGGTGAAACAATCAGTGCCCAAGAGGCATATCGTATTGGTTTGGTTGATCGCCTGGTTCCACAAGGTGAGGCTTTGACGGAGGCAATTAAGTTGGCACAAGTGATTGTCACAAGAAGCGGCCCCTTAGGAGTAAGATTGGCAAAGGAAGCCATAGACAAAGGCTGGTCTTTGCCGCTAAGAGAAGGTCAGGATTTGGAAGCGCAATTATTTGGTGAGCTGATGGAAACTGCTGATAAAAATGAAGGTGCCAATGCCTTTTTAGGTAAGAGGGCTGCGATTTTTCAGGGTAAATAATTTCTAGCAAATTGGCATGGTAATATGGGTATTTTATTCCCGGATGCAAAAGCTTTAACAAAAGTCTGTATTGAAAAATAGATACTACAATATAATCACATTTTAAGGGGAGAATTGTAGTGAGAAAAATTATTTATAAATGGTTTTGGGCTTGGGATTTCGATAAGGAAGAGGAGTGGTTAAACGGATTGGCTACTAAAGGTTTAGCCCTAGTGGCGGTAGGTCCGTTTAAGTACACCTTTGAAGAAGTTTCGCCCGATGAGTACCTGATTCGATTTATATTGCTTGATAACCTACCCCGACATACTGAAAGTGAGCTTTATATCAAATCCGTTGAAAAAACCGGAGCAGAGTATCTAGGTGCGGTAGCTCGCTGGGTGTATTTCAGGAGAAAAGCCAGCAAAGGAGAGTTTAATTTAATTTCGGATGTTCATTCTCGTTTAAAACATTTGGATAGATTACTGTTGCTTTTGGGGATTTTGGGATTTTTTATGCTGTTGTTGGGCGGTAGCAATATCTTGGCGTTTTATGGTGGGGGTCCATCTTTTAATTACACCATTGGTATTGTTGATATTTTGTTGGGCGTACTTTTGGGATACGGCTATATTCGCGTTAGGTTAAAAAAGAACAAGCTGATTAAGGAACAAAAGTAAGTAAAACCGGGCTAAAAAACATTAGATTCAAGGGGTGGAAAGAATAATCCACCCCTTTTATAATTGATAAGGGACTGGTAGCTGCTAACTTATGTTAAAATAAAAGGGGTTAAAATAGTAATGAAGTTTAAGAATACAAATAAATTAAGTAGAGGTGGTGATGGGCTTGCCGAAAACAAAAGCGCCCTCTTGCGAGGACTATTGTGTTCACAGGGAAGCTGTTTGCGGGGCTAGGGAAAATCAACTTTCCCGGGAAGAAGTTAAGCAATTGTCTGAAACCTTCAAGGCGCTGGGGGACCCTACTCGGATTAAAATTATCCAGGCTCTAAGACATGATGAGCTTTGTGTTTGTGATTTATCACAGGTGCTCCAATTAAGTCAATCAGCAGTTTCTCATCAGCTAAGGGTTTTGCGTAACCTTCGCTTGGTAAAGTTTCGCAAAGAGGGTAAAAATGTCTTCTACTCCCTTGATGATGCACATATAGAGTTACTTTTTGATCAGGGTTTGGATCATATAAGGCATCAGTGACCGATAAATCAGTCTTTGGCATTGGTGTATATTAGCAGTCAGTTAATTTTATTTAGTTTGATTAATGCTTATGTTATAATAATAATTGGTTCACAATACTGATCTGATCCGATTACAGCTTTGGGGAGGGGCCTTATCGTGGAAATAGATGAAATCGGCTTGATTGATAAAAGCAAAAACGGCGATATTGAGGCCTTTGGTGAATTGGTATCTATTTATGAAAAACAGGTATACAGCATAGCTTATAGATTTATGGGCAATCATGACGATGCAAATGATTTGGCTCAAGAAGCTTTTATCAGGGCTTTTAAGGGAATTGAAAACTTTAGGGGGGATGCCTCCTTTAAGACATGGCTTTACCATATTGTTGCCAATGTCTGCCGGGATGAGTTGAGGAGGGTGAAAAGGCAGCCCACAGTGTCACTAAATTCACCTATTATGACCGAGGATGGGGAAATCAATCGAGAACAGGAAGATTGGACCTTCGCCCCCGAAATTGTCTACGAAAACAAGGAAATGCAAGAGTTGGTTCAAAGGCTGCTGAATGAATTGATTCCCGAATATAGACAGGTATTGATCTTAAGGGAACTGCAGGGCTTTACTTATGATGAAATAGCTGTGGCTTTGGATTGTTCTTTAGGCACGGTAAAATCTAGGATAAGCAGGGGTCGTAAGGTTTTGAAAGACCTGATAATTGAGAATAGGGAACTTTTTCATGACGCTTCCCGTCTAGTGGATAGAAAGGTGGGAGAGGCATGAATAGTTGTTCCAAAATACAAGCTGATATTTCGGCCTTCTTGGATGGCGAACTTACTTCCGCAGAAAAAAAGCAAGTCGAAGCCCATCTTGCAAGTTGCGAAGTTTGCAGCCAGGAGCTGAAAAACATCGAGAAAACTATCTATATTCTTCACTCTCTGAACTTTGTGGAGCCCCCCGAGAATTTCGGTTTAGAATTAGAGAAAAAATTAATTAAAATCAGCCGACAGAAGCCCCCCGCTTCCAGGTGGAAAACTCGTTCTTGGTTCTCCTTGGGGGCAGTAGCGGCCGTCCTGGTTTTGATCGTCGTTTCCATAAATTCTTTCTTAACAGGCGGTCCGTCCAAGGTGGCTTTTGACACCTTTTCGCCACCTCCTAAACAGGCTGTGCTAAAGGGGTCTGTTGTCCCTCAGGAGCAACAAGAAAAGGTGGAATTGCCCGCCGATGGAGATTATCTTCCGTTGAGTCAAGAACCTTTGGTAGAGAAAGGTGCTAAAATTGTCGGCACCGCCCCGGATGCCGCTGTTGGTGTGCTTAAGTCGGGATCCGGCGATGAAACTGAGGAGGTTTTGCTTCCAAGGGGCAAAAATGACGCTACCGTTTCTCAAGTGAAAGAAGGTGATACCTCAGACACCGTCGAGGCGGGTGATTTAGATGATGAGGATTTAGTTGCTGCGGGAGGTATGCAGGTAATGAGTTCCTTTTCAGAGGGGCAGGAAGGGGTAGATGAAAGCCCGCCGGAAAAGAAGGCAGCCCCTGCTCTTGCGGGGACCGTTGAAAACGAGGAGCAGCAATCGCAATTGTTTGTAGAAGGTGAAGTAAATCAGTTGCAAGTCCTGCTTGAAATAATAGAAGGTTATTTAGGTGAACAAGAATTGGAGATGGAGTTGACTGTTGACGATAACAAAACCCTTGTTGCTATACCCGTATCCTTCAACTTAAGCGATGAAATCAAAGCAGAATTGGAGCTTTTAATTCAGCAAGAAGAAGATAAAGGCGGCATAAAACAATTAAAAGACCCGCCGGAGGGGTATACTGAAATCAAAACCCCCATATTAATTATTCAGCTTAAAGAATACTAAACAAAAACTCGGTATGCAGGAAATTAACCCTACATACCGAATTTTTATATAAGGCGTTAAAGCCATGTAGCTTAAAATACAAATTGTTGGGAAGTGTTTTTTTTGGATTATCAAGGTAAAAAATTTTTAGTAATTGACGGCAGTAGCCTAGCTCATCGGGCATTTTATGCTTTGCCGCCATTAAGTAATAGACAGGGTGTGCCTACTAATGCGGCCTATGGTTTTCTAACAATGCTTTTTAAAATATTGGATCAGGAGCCTTTTGACTATGTAGCTGTAGCTTTTGATAAAAGCCGGATTACCTTTCGTACAGAATTGTTCAGTGATTATAAAGGCCACAGAAAGGCGACTCCACCCGAGTTGAAACCTCAATTTGACTTGATCAAGGGTTTGTTGGATGCTTTACGCATACCAAATTATGAGTTGGAAAACTTCGAAGCAGATGATTTAATAGGCACCTTGGCTCATCAGGCAGATGATCTGGGCATAAATGTTTCTATTCTAACCGGGGATAGGGATGCTCTACAGTTAATTACAGAAAAAACCAAGGTTTTGTTAACTAGAAAAGGAATTAGCGAAATAGATGTCTATGATTTGCAAAAAATAAAAGAAAAGTATGATCTGATGCCTAAGCAGCTAATTGACGTAAAAGGTTTAATGGGAGATACCTCTGATAATATCCCCGGGGTTCCCGGTATCGGGGAAAAAACTGCGTTAAAATTAATTAACAAATACCAAAGCCTAGAGGAAGTTTTATCTAATGCTGATTTGCTTAGCGGAGCAAAGCTGAAGGAAAACCTTAAAACCTACGCCGAACAGGCAGTAATCAGTAAGAAATTAGCAACTATTGACTTAGAAGTCCCTCTGCAATTTTCTATTGATGATTGTCTTCATCAGGAACCGGATCACCACTTGTTGCTGGCCCGGTACAGGGAATTGGAGTTCAACAGCTTAATTGAAAAAACTTTAGCCGACCTGGGTCAAAAAGAGGAACAACCGGCGGATTCAGGCGGGACTGAAGTTTATGAGTTGGCCGGCTGGGAAGATTTTCAGGAAAAATGGCAACTGGCTGCAAGCAGTAATATATTAGCGTTGGAATTTAGGTTGGATTCCGCAGGTCACTTAAAGGGAAACTTAGTCGGCATAGGCTTTGCTACTGTTAAAGGGGCTTGGGGCTTGACTGTTAAACAGGAACAACAGGAAGAGCTTTTATCTGTTTTAAAACCAGCTCTTTTATCGCCGGATAAAACTTGGTTATTTCATGATTCAAAACAAATAATTGTCTTTTGTAACAGATTTAATGTCAGGCTCGCAGGGTCCTATAGGGATACCATGCTGGCCGCTTACCTGCTAAATCCCAGTAGAGGGCAGCAAAGTCTGGCTGAAATTCTGCTTGAGCATTTGAATTTACCCTTGGTAGAAGGCGAAAATTCGGGGGTGAATATAGCCCAAAGGGCCCTATCAATATTTAAGCTCCATGGCAGTTTAGAAGAAAAACTTACAGAAACGACAATGTTGGAGCTTTATCGGGAGATTGAGCTTCCTCTTGCCTATATTTTAGCGGATATGGAAACGAAAGGGGTCAAATTGGATCTGCAGCAGCTAGAGCAAATGGGGCAAAAACTGGATGAACAAATCCAACAATTGACATCAAATATTTACCTGTTGGCGGGAGAGGAGTTTAACATAAATTCACCGAAACAGTTGGCAGGGATTCTTTTTGATAAGCTTGGCCTGCCTCCATTAAAGAAAACAAAGACCGGCTACTCAACCAATGCAGAAGTGCTGGAGGAGTTGGCCCCTCGACATCCCATTATTTTGGAAATTTTGCACTATCGGCAACTGGTAAAACTGTTCGGTACATACATCGAGGGTCTCAAGGCTTTGGCAAACCCGGATAACGGAATGGTTCATACCACCTTTAACCAAGCTATTACTGCTACAGGGCGTTTAAGCAGTCAGGAACCCAATCTGCAGAATATCCCGATTAGAATGGAGCAAGGTCGGTTAATTCGAAAGGCTTTTATTCCTGCTCAGGAGGGCCAGTTGTTTTTAGCCGCCGATTATTCTCAGATTGAACTAAGGGTGTTGGCACATATCTCCAAGGATAAAAATTTAATCGATGCTTTTATGAAGGATCAGGATATCCACTCTCGTACGGCCAGCGAAGTTTTTGGTGTGCTGATGGAACGGGTGGATGCAAATATGCGCCGCCAAGCAAAGGCTGTAAACTTCGGTATAGTATATGGGATTAGCGATTTCGGGCTAAGCAGGGATTTGGGTATTTCAGTAGGCGAAGCTGAAAAATTCATTAAATTATATTTTGAGCGTTATGCGGGTGTAAAAAGTTATATAGACAATATCATTAAAACTGCTAAAATTGATGGCTATGTTTCCACTATACTTAACCGTAGACGCTATCTTCCGGAAATTTTTAGTTCCAACCGAAATCTTCGTTCCTTTGGTGAAAGGGCAGCTATGAATACACCCATTCAGGGTTCGGCGGCGGACATTATTAAATTGGCCATGATTAAAATAGCCGGATCCTTAGTAGATCAGGGCTTAAAGGCTAAAATGATCTTACAGGTTCATGACGAATTGATTTTTGAAGTCCCTCGGGAGGAGTTGGATGCTGTTGCGAGGCTGGTCAGAGGGGGAATGGAGGAGGCCTTGGAGCTGGATGTGCCGCTGAAGGTAGAAATTAAAATAGGTTACAACTGGTATGATATGGATATAATGAAGGAGTAGGAAAACCGTGCCCGAATTACCTGAAGTAGAAACCGTTAGACGTACACTGTTGGCAAATATTATAGATAAGAAGATTTCCAAAGTTTCGCTATATTATCAAGGTAATATTCGTAGCCCCAAGCCCGATCTTTTTTGTGAGTTGCTTAAAAATAAAATTTTTAGGGATATCCAAAGACGGGGCAAATTCTTAATTTTTTATTTGAGCAGCGGTTTAGTGCTAATTGTTCATTTAAGAATGACCGGTCAGCTAGTTTATCTTGATTCCCGTAAGTCTTTAGAAAAACATACCCACCTGGTTTTTTCCCTACAAGGCGGCATGGATTTGCGCTATTTAGATATTCGAAAGTTCGGCACCTTTGATTTGCTGAAAGAAGAAGAATTAGAGAGTTTTAAAAGTTTGCAGCAGCTGGGATTGGAACCTCTGTCATCATCCTTTTCTAGTCAAAAATTCAAAGAAAAGGCCCGGGGACGCGGTAAAAACCTGAAAGCTTTACTGCTTGATCAATCAACTGTTGCCGGCATAGGTAATATTTATGCAGATGAAATATTGTTCAAAGTTGGTTTTCACCCTGAAATGAGCACCAAAAATTTAACTGAACTCAACCTGGAACAATTGCACCGCAGTATTGTTGATGTTTTAAAGTTGGGAGTCCGGTATCGGGGCACAACCTTTAGAAATTATGTCGATGGTGAGGGTAAATACGGTCAATTCCAAGACCTTCTGAATGTTTACGGCAGAAAAGGTGAGCCATGCTTTCGCTGTGGGGCGGAAATAAGAAAAACCAGGGTGGCGGGTCGTGGCACATATTATTGTCCTCAGTGCCAGCCAAATCCATAATTAGCGAGGTGGTATCCTTGACTATTATTGGCTTAACCGGCGGCATCGGAAGCGGTAAAAGCACTGTGGCCAAAATGTTGAAGGACCTAGGGGCAGTAATTATTGATGCCGATCAGGTGGCTAGGGAGGTAGTGGAGCCGGGGCAGCCACTTTTGGCTAAGATAGCTCGAAAGTTCGGGGAAAATTGTCTGACCGAACAAGGAGAGTTAAACAGACAGATTTTAGCTTCAATAGTTTTTAGCGATGAAGGTAAAAGAAAAACCCTTAATCGGCTAATTCACCCGGTAATTAAAAAATCCATAGAGAATAGAATTAAAAGGATTAAAGAGGTGGATCAGCAAGCGATTATTGTGTTGGAGGCACCACTGCTGATTGAGGCCAAGATGACAACAATGGTTGATGAGGTTTGGGTGACAGAATTAGATTCTAAATTACAGTTAAAGAGGATTATTAGCCGAGACGGGTTAAAAAAGGCTGATGCACTGAAAAGGATCAAGAGCCAAATATCCCCTGCGGAGAGAAGATCCTTTGCAAAGGTGATTTTTAAGACGGAAAAAGAGCTGGAAGAACTTAGAAAGGATGTAGCCCGAGAGTGGACACGTATTTTGGCCTGTAAAGGGGAAACTCAACAATTCAATCGTGATTAAAAAGAAGTGGCGCGGGAGGTTTTAAGTGATAAATAATCTCTTTTCAAAAACAGGTTTTATTTGGGTAATTTTATTGATAATAGCGGCAGTAGTGCTACTATTCTTGCCGTGGTTTTGGAGAATGCTGTACCCTTTGCCGTATCGGGATGTAATCTTCTCCAATGCCCAAGAAGCAGGTGTTGATCCCTATTTAACTATGGCTGTAATTAGGATTGAAAGCAAATTCAGGCCGATGGCCCAATCGGTAAGAGGTGCAAAGGGCTTAATGCAGTTAATGCCCGAAACAGCGCAGTGGGTTAAAAAGCAAATGGGAGAAAAATTTGATGAAAAGTTATTATTTGATGTCCATTATAATACCAGTATAGGCTGCTGGTATCTGGCTTATTTGATAAAAGAATTTGACGGTGAACTGCATTTGGCTTTAGCAGCCTACAATGGTGGCCCAAATAATGTTAAACAATGGCTAAAAGATGAAATTTGGAGTGGTAAATTAGAACAATTAGCAGACATCCCTTTTCCGGAAACCAGGGATTTTGTAGAAAAGGTGCTGCATGATTATAGTACATATAGGCAGATTTATAGTTGGTATGTAAGTTTTGCTAAAAAAGCAGGTTTTTTAGTTGAAATCAAGAATAGAAACTCACTAACGGCGGAACTAAGAGGTGGTATTATTGGATAATAAAAAAATAACAACACTGAAACAAGTTAATCAAATTAATTTGGAACCTGGAAGAAGGTTTTTTTCAGCTACTCACGAGGAAATAGCAAACGGCTCCACAACGGATATTTATTTTATTCGAACCCTGGAAATATTAAAACATCTGGATTTGTCGGATACGGTCGTAACCGGAGAAATCTTTGGCAGGCGGGATGGTGTGTTTGCGGGTCTGGAGGAAGTTGTCAATATTTTACGAGGCACAGGTATTGAACTTTGGTCTTTGCCGGAAGGGACAAGTTTTAAGGCAAAAGAAGTTGTTATGCGTATTAAAGGACCCTATGCTAACTTTGGTGCCTATGAAACCGTCATTTTAGGTATGTTGGCCAGTTCATCGGGCTGGGCGACTGCGGCAAAAGAGGCAAAGGATGCCGCCTGTGACAAACCGGCAATTTGTTTTGGTGCTAGGCATGTTCACCCGGCCGTTGCACCTGTAATGGAAAGGGCGGCCTTGTTAGGAGGGATGGACGGTGCCAGTTGCATTTTAGCGGCACGTTTGGCCGGTCTGGAACCACAGGGCACCGTACCCCATGCCGTATTTTTAATTATTGGGGACACCTTAGAAACGGCAAGGGCTTACCATGAAACCATGCCCCTTGATGCCAAAAGGGTAATGCTAGTGGATACCTTTAAAGATGAAGCGGAAGAAGCCCTTAGGCTGGCAAGAGATATGGGACATGCCTTAGATGGGATTCGTCTGGATACACCGAGTGAAAGAGGTGGTGTTACGCCGGATTTAGTGAAGGAAGTTCGTTTTCGTTTGGATGCTGAAGGTTTCCAGCATGTGGGTATTTTTGTATCCGGGGGACTTTCACCGGAAAGAATCCAAATTCTTTCTGCTGCCGGGGCGGCGGCCTTCGGGGTTGGCAGTTATATTTCTGCAGCGCCGCCTTTGGATATGACATTGGATTTAAAAATGGTAGGGGATAAACCGATAGCCAAAAGGGGCCGTTTACCTGGCCTAACCTCATCCGACCATTTAAAAAAAATCTTTTAAGACCCATAGGCATAGACTTCACCTAATAACCAGATAATAGACAAAAGAGGAAAAAGGTGAATTTTATGTTTGATTTCCGCTTTCATCTCATTTCACTGACTGCAGTTTTTTTGGCCTTGGGTTTAGGAATCATTATAGGGGTGGCTGTTATAGATGAAGGCATCTTGGAAAAAGAACAAAAATATTTAGTTGACCGCTTGGAAGAGGACTTTAATATTTTAAGGGCTCAAAACAATTTAGCCAGAAATGAAATAACGGAGATGCAAAAAAAACTGGATGTGTGGCAGGATTTCTCCGAGGAGATTCTGCCTGCCTTAATTGGAGAAAAATTATCGGGCAAAAAGATTGTAATTATCAAAACTACCGATAAAGGGATGCCCGAGAATTTAACAGTAAACCTATTGAAGGCCGGGGCAAATGTGGTTTTTCAATTTGATTTAGAAACCTTCTTGCTGGAAAGTGGTACTGCTTTTGCTAACAAACCCGGTATCTCAAGTAAGGAAAAGCAAAAGGAGCTACAGCAAGGGGCATTATTGCTGGCTCAACGGATTTATGCCGGTGATTTTAACGCGGAGGAAACTGTAAGTGGGGATAGTTGCGGGGCAATTGTTGAATCATCCCCGGATGCAGTTATTATAATTGGCGGGGCTGATTCTCAGGAAAATTTTTTAGCGGGCCAGTTTGATTTTCCGTTAATATCGGATCTTCGGTCCCGAGGTTTGGTTGTTGCCGGAACGGAAGTAAGCGGGGTATTATATTCCTGTATTCCTCAATACTTAAAGCTGGCAAATATCATTGTTGATCAAATTGATACTATTCCGGGACAAGTTGCTTTGATTTGGGCTTTAACCGGTTTTGAGGGCTACTATGGAATTGGAGCTCAGGCAGTTAATTTACTGCCCCAGCTATCAATAAACTCAAATTAAAAAGCGTGGATGGACCACGCTTATTTTGGTGTCGGAGGAGGGACTTGAACCCTCACGGTGTTTACCATACGCCCCTCAAACGTACGCGTCTGCCGGTTCCGCCACTCCGACATGTGTTGATAATTTACTTAAACTGCAAAAATAACTATAGCATAAAAAGGGAGTCTTCGTCAAGCATACGAAAGAAAACCAAGCTGTGGACACCAGTCTTTAAGTTACAGTAATTAATACAAAAGGCACTGAAAAAATCAGCGCCCGTAAAGTTTAAATTGGTTGCGGGGGAAGGATTTGAACCTACGACCTTCGGGTTATGAGCCCGACGAGCTGCCAGCTGCTCCACCCCGCATTAACAATATAGCACATGGGGTAGAGGGTGTCAAACCTAATTAAGCTGAAAAATAGATTGGAAAATATCAAAGGGCGGGAGCATACACCGACGCCGATTGGGGTATTACCTGTTGGGCAAGGCTTTCCTGTATAGGCCCCTGTGTTCGAATGCTTTGGAGTAGGGTCAGGGTGGTGGCTAAAAAGTTGACAAAATTTAAATTGCTGAACCAAATATTGCTGATTAAAAAATACCTTCAGCAGGTTTTTCCCCTGGTGGAAGCCGAGCTCCGGCATTGGCGCCAAAAGGCCGATCAGTGTCCGAGTGAAACACTAAAAGAGATGGCCTTGAAAAGTATTGAGTTTAAAAGCTTTCATGCTAAGGGGGGGGCAATTTATTCTCTATTTCCGGGAGTTCAGACTGAAAAGTTTACCGGCTTTATTGTAGCTTTACAAACTATTAGTGATTATCTGGATAATCTTTGTGACCGAGCCGGTGTTTTTGATGAAATTGCTTTCCGTCAATTACACTTGGCTATGCTGGATGCCCTGGATACGGAGCAAGGAGAACAGCGAGATTATTATCGTTACTACCCATATAAAGATGACGGCGGGTATTTGTTTTTTTTAAAAGACAATTGTCAAAAGATCATAAAAGAGCTTTTACCAAGCTACTATTTAGTTGAAAAGGAAATTAAAAAGCTGGCTGCTTTATATATAGACCTGCAAAGTCTAAAACATTTAAGGGATGATACCAGGGAAGGAAGACTGCTGCAATGGGCAGAGGATCGTGCCTGTCCGGAGCTTTCACCTTGGGAATTTGCGGCGGCCACCGGCTCAACCTTGGGGATTTTTATGCTGGCTGCCTTAGCTGCGGACCCTCTGTTAACAAGGGAAAAGGTGCAAAGTATTTACCATGCCTACTTCCCCTGGATAGGGGGCCTGCATATCCTACTCGATTATTTTATTGATTTGGAAGAAGATGAGTTGGAAGGCGATTTGAATTTTGTCTCTTATTACCAAGATTTAAATCAATGTCAAGAAAGATTGGCTTTGTTTATTTTAGAATCAAAAAAGGTGGCCAGGGGTTTGACCGACGCCGGCTTTCACTTAATAGTTTTGGATGGTCTTCTGGCCATGTATTTATCGGATTCAAAGGCTTTGCTTGGAAACAAAAAGGAAGCAGCTTCGTATTTACTAAAGGTTGGGGGCACAAAGGCCAGGTTGTTGCACAGAGTTTGTCTTTATTTGAGGGAAAAAGGCGAGCTATAATGCTAAAAGGTTCTTGCTAACAAGTTGTCAGCCAACAATGATAAAGCTGTAATTGGCGGCGATGGGGTGAAAATTTCCAGCTGGGATTTAGCAAGATCAATAAATTCCTTTGCTTGTGTAAATGATTTTTCGAAGGCTCCGGAATTTTTCATTAGCTGCTGCAAACGGAGTTTGCTGTTCAAAGCTAAAGGCAAATTGCTTAAAATTATTTCAGTTTCTTTTCTGTACAAGGGATTTGCAAGTAATTGCAAAACCGGTAGGGTCAAATATCCTTGATCCAAATCAATGTTTGTCGGTTTCCCGATTAGTTCCGAATCACCCTTTAGATCAAATAAATCATCTATAATCTGAAAGGCGTAGCCCAGGTTAAGGCCGTAGTTTTGCAAAGAAAAAAGCTCCGATGATGCATTACCGGCCAGCAAGGGCCCAATGGAACAACTGGCAATAATTAGCTTGCCGGTTTTTTTCTTGATACGATTTAAATATTGTTGAATGGTTTGTTGCAAATCCTTTTTCGCGATAGCTTGTTCAATTTCACCTTGACACATACCATCAATTGCATCGGTAATAACGGTTAGGACAGAAGAAAGGTGGGAAGGAGAAAGCAGGCCAAATGCTTTGGCAAATAAAAAATCTCCGGTTAAGACGGCGATTTGATTACCCCAAATTGAGTTAACGGATGGCCTACCGCGCCTCGTTTCCGCCTCGTCAATAATATCGTCGTGGATTAAAGAAGCCATGTGTATTAACTCTAAAGCCGTAGCACAATTAATCAGGTCGTTCCCCTTGATCCCGAAAATTTTTCCGCTTAGGCAGGCTAGTAACGGCCTTAATCTTTTGCCTCCCGCTGCCAACAGATTCCTGCAAATTTTCACAACTGCTTCGGTACCGTCACCCAAAAGATCTTCCAGTCTCTTTTCTACCTGAATAAGCTCGGGAGTTAAATAAAATTCCTTATTTGGTATGTATTCGGCCTTAAAATCCTCTGAATCGGAGTAGATATTATCCAATTGCACCACTCCTTCCTAAAGCTTATTATCATAATAGTTTAAGTGCAAGGTGTAAAACGAATTGCAATTAAAGATTCTTCCCCAATTAGTAAGTTTTAAGCAGTAAATATGGCTAATAATTAATAATTTAGATTGGAAATGAAAGACTTGACTTAAGACGCTTTAACAAGTTAAAATGATAGCAGAGGAAACGATTTTATAAAACAGTTTAAGGGAGAGATGATTAGTGAGGAAAATTAAAAACATTTTAATAGCTTTGCTTGTATTGGGGGTTTTGATTTTTGCTGCCGGTTGCGGTGGAACTGAACCTGCACCTAATCCCCCGGCACCTCCGGCTAACGGTCAGGAGGCAACACCCCCGGAAAAACAAGAAGCAGCTAAAGACACCCTTGATGTCATTAAAGATCGTGGCGTTTTTGTAGCAGGTCTTGATGATGGCTATCCACCCATGGGTTTTAGGGATGAAAAAAATGAGTTGGTGGGTTTTGATATTGATATGGGCAATGAAATTGCCAGTAGATTAGGAGTAAAGATGGAGTGGCAGCCCACGGATTGGGACGGGGTAATTCCATCTTTGAAAACAAAAAGATTTGATGTCATTATTTCCGGTATGACTATCACGCCTCTCAGGGAAGAAGAAGTTAATTTCACCATTCCCTATGTAAAAGCCGGGGTGGTTGCCTTAGTTAAAGCCGGAAACAAGGACGGTATACAAGAGCCCATGGATTTATCAGGCAAAATTGTGGGCATTCAAGGCGGTAGCAGCGGTGAAGATGCTGTAATTGAATTGGAGGAAATGGAAGGTTTCGAAAAATTTAAAGATGTAAAGAGATATAAGCAATTCCCGGAGTGTTTAGAGGACCTGGCAATTGGCAGAACAGATGCTGCCATTGTTGATAATCAGGTAGCAGCTCATTTCTTGGACCTACGCCCGGGAGTATACGAAATTGCTACCCCCGTAAATGTAGAATACTTTGCCATAGCTGTTAGAAAAGAAGATACCAAATTGCTTGAAGAATTAAACCGTTTGATTACAGAAATGAAAGCAGATGGCTTTTTACTGGAGAACTCCCTAGAATGGTTCGAAGGTGATGTTATTCCTGAATAAATGATAGATTGGTGATCACAAATGGGTACAATTGCTTTTATATGGAGGGTCCTTCCTGTTTTGCTGAAGGGCGTAGCTATTACATTGGAATTGGCAGTGATTGCAATCACTGTCGGTTCCTTTATAGGTCTAACAATCGCCTTGATGAAAATAAGTAGAAATAAAATTTTCAATTTAATTGGGGGATTCTACACCTGGTTTTTTCGAGGGATTCCCCTGATAGTGCAATTATTTTTTCTATATTATGGTTTACCATCGGTAGGCATCGTCTTAACACCTTTTTCGGCTGCGGTTATTGGTCTTAGTCTCTGTGGCGGGGCTTATATTGCTGAAATTATCAGAGCAGCTATTCAATCCATCGAAAAAGGCCAAATGGAGGCTGCTTTATCTTTAGGCATGACCCATAGTCAAGCTATGCGCAGAATTATTATTCCCCAGACATATAAAAGACTTTTGCCCCCAATGGGCAATGAATTTATTACCTTGTTAAAGGATGTTGCCTTGGTATCAGTTATTACCATGGTAGATTTGCTCCGTTCGGCTCAACTGTTAAACCAAACCTATTTTAAACCCTTCGAACTCTACGGTGCTGTAACTATTTTATATTTAATGCTGACAAGTGCATTTGTTTTACTTGTGGGGTACCTGGAAAAAAAGTTTGCATTGCCGGAATAAACTAAGTGGGGATATACTATGATTAAAGCCTTAAATATAACAAAAAAATTTGGCTCCCTAGAGGTTTTAAAGGGGGTGGATTTGGAAGTAAAAGCAGGGGAAGTCGTTGTTATTATTGGTCCCAGCGGTTCGGGTAAAAGTACCTTGCTGCGCTGTTTGAATCAATTGGAGCAAATGGATGAGGGGACCCTCTGTATTGAAGGCGAAAAGATAAAAAATGGGCAGAAGAAAAAGGATATGGCTCAAATTTATCAATTGCGCCAAGGAATTGGAATGGTTTTTCAACGTTTCAATTTGTTCCCCCATAAAACTGCCTTGGAAAATGTTATCGAAGGCCCGCTTACGGTCCACAGGAAGCCTCAAAAAGAAGTTGCACAAAAAGGAATAGAATTATTGGGCAAGGTAGGAGTAGCCGATAAAGCCAATGCCTACCCGTCCCAATTATCCGGTGGTCAGCAGCAAAGAGTTGCAATTGCCAGATCCTTAGCTATGGAGCCAAAAATAATGCTGTTTGATGAGCCTACCTCTGCCTTGGATCCTGAGCTGGTCGGTGAAGTTTTAGAAGCAATTAAGGGTTTAGCCCGGGAAGGGATGACAATGGTAGTTGTAACCCATGAAATGGGTTTTGCTAAGGAGGTAGCAGACAGAGTAATATTTATGGATGATGGAAAAATACTGGAGGAAAGTAAACCGGAACAAATATTTTGTTCCCCGCAGCATCCCAGAACCAGGGAGTTTTTAAAAAAAGTACTATAGTATTTTTAGGAGGTTAAGCATGTATTGGTCAGAAAAAGGCGAGAATAACACGACGAGAACAATAGAGTTAGCAATCAACAAAGCAAAAGAATTAGGTATAAAATATTTAGTAGTCGCTTCTAACTCTGGCAGCACAGCTAAACTTTGTCTTGATCAAGGGTTAAATGTAATCTGTGTAAGCCATCATGTTGGTTTTAAAAATCCTGGCGAAGATGAAATGTCGGCCGAAACCCGTCAGGAATTACAAGCTAAAGGGGTTCCCGTTCTGACGGCCACCCACTTAATGGCCGGATTAGATCGAGCCGTTCGTAATAAATTTGGTGGTTTATATCCCGCGGAAATAGTTGCTACAAGCTTAAGAATGTTAGGGCAGGGTGTGAAGGTGGGTACAGAAATCGCGGGGATGGCCTTAGATGCGGGGCTGATTCCTTATGGGGAGGAAGTTGTGGCAATAGCCGGTAGCAGCAGAGGCGCAGATAGTGCCATAGTGATTCAACCTGCCCATTCAAATAACTTTTTTGACACTAAAATCAAAGAAATTATCTGTAAACCCCGGGAGTTTTAATTCAGCCAATCGCCCATGATGATATTATTAAAAAGCCGGCAGGCTGGCCGGCTTTTTTGTATGCCACGGATCTGTCTTTGATATCAACATATTAAGGTTTTTGATTTGGGTAGGCGGCAAATGAAAGTTATTGTTTTCATGATGGCTTTCTCAGGTTGACATGTGTTAAATCCAAAGTTAAAATGTTAAAGTGTATAAAAGGAGATGAAGGATATGGGAGTAAATCAAGGACTACTAAAAACTGCAAGCATCATTAAAGCTGATTATCGTATTTTACTCTTACTTGGTTTGGGACATTTAGCCGCGGATATCAATCAAGGTGCCCTGCCTATTTTGTTGCCGAGGCTGTTTACAGAATATGGTTTATCCTACGCTCTTGCCGGAGCAGTCACTTTGGCTTTTAATTTAAGTTCCTCTGTAATTCAGCCCATTTTTGGCTGGCTAAGTGATAAAAAAACTACTTTATGGATATTACCTGTCGGAGTTTTTCTTGCTTCCCTTTCCATGGCACTTTTGGGGTTTGCTACTGAATTTTGGATGGTTCTAGCCTTAGTTTTGTTCAGCGGTATAGGAGTGGCTGCCTATCATCCCCAAGGCTCTAAGGCTGCAAGTTTTGCCGGTGGTTCTGCTAGGGCTACCGCTATGTCGGTGTTTTCTGTTGGGGGTAATTTAGGCTTTGCCATAGGTGCAGCTATAACGGCAGTAATTTTAGCCTCCGGCGGTCTTAAAGGCACCATTAATCTTTTAATACCCGGCGTAATTGTTACTTTTCTATTGTGGACATTTCTGAATAAAATTCCCAGCAAACCCAGGGCGGAAAATGGTGGGCAAAAAACAGAAACTTTAGTTGCTCAACAAGGAAGCCTTTGGCTACCACTTTCTTTTTTAATGGTAATTGTAATTTTACGTTCCTTTGTTCAAGCGGGATTAGTTACCTTTATTCCCTTATATTTAATTCACTACTTAGGTGCCCCAGAAAGCTATGGCAGTACGTTAGTAACAATCTTTCTTCTAGCGGGAGCAGTCGGTACAATAATCGGAGGTCCCTTGGCTGATCGCTTCGGAAAGACGAGACTGATAGCTTGGTCCATGGGCTTAATGCCGCCTTTGCTGTTGACCTTTCTTTACGGTCCGGCTTGGTTAAGTATCATTGCCTTGGTTATAACCGGAGCAGTGCTAATCTCAACTTTTTCAATTACCGTTGTTTTAGGGCAGGTTTTTATGCCCAATTCAGTTGGCATGGCTTCGGGTTTAATGCTGGGTTTTGCAGTGGGAACCGGGGGCTTGGGAGCGGTTGGTTTAGGTGCAATAGCCGATGGTTTTGGTTTAAACATTACAATGCTTACAATTGCCTTACTTCCGGTTTTAGGTCTTTTTTTGACTTTTATTTTTGCAAGGATTCAAAAGAAAATTTTTGGCGTGGTCAGCTGATAATTTTTTTAAGAGAGCCCTTCCCTCAAGGGTTCTTTTTTTGCTTTTCCCGCCCCACTTTATACCTCTTGCCGACAGCTCCAATTCTAATCCACAGGAACATTTTACCGCTATCTTTGTGGCAGGAGGGCTAGTATAATTAGTAATGTCAATGGTTTGCCAGTTTTTCCTTCTTACCTGGAGCCGAATTTAATTTTAAAGCGGGGGAACCAATTTCAGGGGTGAATCCTAAAAGACTTGGCTTTTAGGCAGGGGTCTCGATTCCTAACCCGTCAGCTAACCTCGTAGGCTTTAAGGGGGTGGACAAACATTTAATGCATAGGGTAATAGAGGGGGACATGGCAAAAATTTCAAATTCAAACGAAATAAGAAAGGGGTAAAAATGAATGCGATTTACTAAAATTATGATAACAATAGCGATAGCTCTTTCTTTAGTCGTGCTTCCCATATTACCGATGGGTGGGGCTAATGCGGCAACCACCTACACTTATCAGTATCAAACTAATTATTACAGCTATAGTGTTCCGGTCCAGACATATAACACTGTGAACACTTATACCTTGTATTATGATGTAGCCAGTGGCAAATACTATCTGGTGCCTAAAACCCCGGTAGAAAACGAAAAACCGGCTCCTTCTAACCCCGGTAACTCAACAAAACCGGTAGAAACGCCGAAACCGGCTCCGCCTAAACCTGAGGCACCAAAGCCTGTTCAACCTAAACCGGAACCCGTTCAACCGGTTACCGGTAGTCAGTTTGAACAAAAAGTAGCTGATTTGGTTAATCAAGAGAGGGCTAAATTTGGTTTGAGCCCCCTTGCCCATAATGGCTCGCTTTCTCAGGTGGCAAGACTGAAATCGGAGGATATGAGAGACAAAAAATACTTTTCTCACACCTCTCCAACCTATGGTTCGCCCTTCGATATGATGAAGCAGTTTGGCATTAGTTATCGCACTGCAGGTGAAAATATTGCCGCCGGACAAACTACACCAGAGCAAGTTGTCAAAGCTTGGATGGATAGTCCTGGACATAGGGCCAACATTTTGAACAGCCAGTACACCCAAATCGGTGTCGGTTATGCAAAAGGCGGTAGTTATGGCCACTATTGGACACAGATGTTTATAGGTAAATAAGATTTGGCCACGTTCCCAGCCGGGACGTGGCTTTTTAATATTAAGGTTTAAGTAAGGAAAACTTTCTTCTTCTTAGGATTTGTCGTATAATAGGGGAGAATTCAGCCAGCTAAAAATTAGAAAGGGGAAATGCTGTTTGGCTAAAACACTGACAGAAAAAATTATCAAGGAACACTTAGTTGATGGTGAAATGGTGCCCGGCGAAGAAATAGGTATCAGAATTGATCAGACTTTAGTTCAAGACGCAACCGGAACCATGGCTTACTTGCAATTTGAAGCATTAGGCATTCCTCGTGTTAAGACGAAGCGATCAATGACTTATGTGGATCATAATACATTGCAGAATGGTTTCGAAAATGCCGATGATCACCGTTATTTGCAAACCTTCTCCAAAAAGTATGGTGTTTACTACTCCAGAGCGGGTAATGGCATTTGTCACCAAGTCCAATTAGAACGTTTTGCGGTTCCCGGTCAAACCTTATTGGGTGCTGACAGCCACACGCCTACCGCCGGTGGCATGGGCATGCTTGCCATTGGTGCCGGTGGGTTGGACATAGCCACCGCCATGGCCGGAGAGCCCTTTTATCTAAGAATGCCTAAGGTTGTTAAGGTGGAACTTCTGGGCAAATTAGCTCCTTGGACAACAGCCAAAGATATTATTTTAGAGGTTTTGCGTCGCCTGACTGTCAAAGGCGGCGTGGGTAAAATTATCGAATACGGTGGGGAGGCTCTAAAATATTTAACAGTGCCGGAAAGGGCAACTATTACTAATATGGGTGCCGAACTAGGAGCTACTACCTCCATCTTCCCAAGTGATGAACTGACTAGGCAATATCTAAAAGCCCAAAAAAGGGAGGCAGACTGGAAGCGTCTGGAGGCGGATTCGGATGCCACCTACAGTGAGACCATCCAAATCCGGTTAGATGAATTAGTTCCTTTGGCAGCACGACCTCATAGTCCCGACTCCGTTGTGCCGATTGATGAGTTGCAGGATATTAAAGTTGATCAGGTGGTTATCGGAAGCTGCACCAATTCCTCCTATAAAGATTTAATGCAGGCGGTAGCTATTTTAAAGGGTAAAAAGGTGCATCCGGAGGTCAGCTTGGTTGTTGCACCGGGTTCCCGCCAAGTATTAAAGATGTTGGCAGACAATGGTGCCCTGGGCGACTTTATTATGGCAGGTGCCCGTATATTAGAAAGTGCCTGCGGCCCCTGTGTGGGTATTGGACAGGCCCCTGCCACCAACGCTGTTTCAGTTAGAACCATTAACCGTAACTTCGAAGGTCGAAGCGGGACTCAAAGTGCCCAGGTCTACCTGGCCAGTCCCGAAGTAGCGGCGACAGCCGCTTTAACTGGCAAATTATCAGATCCTAGGGAACTGGGTGAATATAAATCCGTTGCCTTACCGGAAGAGTTTGTTGTGGATGACAGTATGGTTTTAGCACCTGCACCGGAAGGTGAAGCAGTTGAAGTAGTAATGGGTCCCAATATTAAACCTTTCCCCCTAGGCGGGGAACTGCCCGATGAAATTGAAGCTGCAGTTTTACTAAAATTAGGTGATAATATCACAACTGATCATATTATTCCTGCGGGCTCGAAAGTGTTACACTTAAGATCAAATATACCTGCTATTTCTGAGTTTACTTTTTCCGGTGTGGACCCCACCTTTGCGGCAAGAGCCAAAAATGAGACTAAGGGATTTTTAGTAGGGGGAGAAAATTATGGGCAAGGCTCCAGCAGGGAACATGCGGCATTGGCTCCCATGTATTTAGGAGTTAAAGCCGTACTGGTTAAATCCTTCGCCAGGATTCATAAAGCCAACTTAATTAATGTGGGCATTCTGCCTTTAACTTTTAAAAATCCTGCGGACTATGATTTAGTAGCACAGGAGGACAGGTTGAAATTAATTAACCTTTCCCAACAGATTCAGGCTGGCCCGACCCTAGAGTTAAAACCTTACTAAAAAAGAAAAGATTTTTGTAGAGTGTGATTTGTCGCCCAGAGAAAAAGCAATTATTTTAGCTGGTGGCTTGTTAAACCAAATTAAAAATCGCAACTGAAATTGCGGCATAGTCGGGACCTGCGACTATGCCGTTTTTGTTTGCACTCTAACAAATTCTTAAATTATTGAAAAAGTTTGATAATTTCGTTGACTTAATTGTTTTCAGAACTTATAATTAAATTTAGAATGAATGGTCATTCAGAATTGGAAGGGAGACAGGCGATGCCCATAAAAAAAGGCGAGAAATATTTTCAAATTTTAGATGCTGCTTTAAAAACATTTGCTTTGGATGGTTACCACCGGACCCAGGTAGCTAGGATTGCAAAGGAAGCAGGGGTGGCGGATGGGACCATTTATCTTTATTTTGAAAGCAAGGAAGATATTTTAATATCTTTGTTTACTGAAAAAATGGAAGCTTTTGTTTTAGAACTAAAAGAAAGATTATCAAAGGGAAAAGGCTTTGAGGAAAAGCTTAGGATTTTGGTCAGCCATCATTTTGGGCTTTTAGGGTCAAATCCGGCACAAGCCATGTTTACCCAAATTGAAATGAGGCAAATAGATCCTGTAATTAACAAGGGGATTTCAGGCCCACTGAAAAGCTATTTTAAGGTTATTGAGGAGGTGATTCGGTTAGGGCAATCTGAAGGGTGCGTCAGTATGGATTTAGATGTTCGCTTGGCCCGTAAAATGGTCTTTGGTGCAGTGGATGAAGTTGTGACCTGTTGGGTTATGTCGGAACGGAAATATGAATTAACTTCTTTAGCTGACCCCCTATATATAATGCTGAAGGCGGCATTATGTACAACTAAGTAAAAAGGAGGAATGGTTTCGTGATCAAGATCAAGAAAGCAGCGGTACTTGGTGCCGGAATTATGGGAAGCGGCATTGCGGCTCATTTAGCCAATGTGGGCATTCCTGTTTATCTGATGGACATTGTACCCAGAGATTTGCCGGAGAATGCAGGCCCCAAGGAAAGAAATGCCTTTGCCCAAAAAGGTTTAGATTCAGCTATTAAGTCCAAGCCGGCGGCTTTTTATAGCAAAAGCAACGCAAGGCTTGTTACGGTTGGAAACTTTGAGGACAACATGGATTGGCTGGGGGAAGTTGATTGGATTATCGAGGTAATTGTAGAAAAGCTGGAGATTAAAAAAGAAATGTTTCAAAAAGTTGCTTTGCATCGTAAGCCAGGCACAATAGTTAGCTCCAATACTTCTGGTATCTCTATTAATGCTATGGCAGAGGATTTGCCCGAGGAATTTCGTCAGCATTTTCTTGGTACCCACTTCTTTAATCCGGTAAGATATATGAAGCTATTAGAGGTGATTCCTTGTAACGATACTTTACCTGAGTTGGTACAGGGCATGATGGTTTTCGGTGAAAGGGTTTTGGGTAAAGGAGTTGTTTTGGCCAAGGACACTCCAAATTTTGTCGGAAATCGCATCGGTACTTATGGCATGATTGATACAACAAGAATAATGCTTGAGGATGGCTATACAGTCGAGGAAGTTGATGTTATTACCGGGCCGGCTATGGGCCGTCCTAAAAGTGCTTCTTTTAGAACCCTGGACTTAGTCGGTTTGGATACGTTTTTGCATGTAGCCAATAATGTACTGGAAAATGTTGATGATCCCTTTGAGCAGGAAGCCTTTAAAGTACCGGAGCTGCTTACAAAGATGGTTGAAAGTGGCCTGTTGGGGAACAAAACCAAGAAGGGTTTTTATACTAGGGATAAAAGCAAAACTATCTTTGCTTTGAACTACAACACTATGGAGTATGAACCGATAGTAAAACCAAAATTTTCTTCCATAGAGGCCGGAAGGAATCTCCCTGGTTTAGCGGCACGTCTAAAAAATCTAGTTAATGCTAAAGACAGAGCGGGGACCTTTGCCTGGAAAACGTTAAAGAGGAGTTTGCTTTACAGTGCACGGCAGTTGGGTATTATTGCCGATGACATTGTAAGTATTGACAATGCTTTAAAGTGGGGCTTCAACTGGGCCATGGGTCCCTTTGAAATTTGGGATGCCATTGGCGTTGAAAAAAGTTTAGAAAGAATGAGGGCCGAAGGAGATGAAATTCCCGCAGTAGCAGAAGAGTTTTTAGCTGCTGGCTTTAAGAGCTTCTACCAAAAGAATGAAGAAGGATTGTTTGTCTATGATTTCAACAAAAAAGAATATAAATTACTTGAGGCAAAACCGGAGATCATCATTCTAAAGGATCTAAAAAAACAAAACAAGGTTGCTTATTCCAACCCGGGTGCTGCCTTGGTTGATATCGGTGACGGCGTTGCTTGCTTGGAGTTTACTTCCCCAAATAATGCCCTGGGGGTAGATATCGTCCAAGCCTTAAACTACATTATTGAGAACCTGCCGAAGCAATTTGATGGGATGGTTATTGGCAATCAGAGCAAAAACTTCTGTGTCGGTGCCAACTTGATGCTAATGCTAATGGAAGCCGAGGACGAAAACTGGGATGAAATTAATTGGATGGTTAAAGAATTCCAATATTCCTTCCTGAGAACCAAGTACGCATCTTTTCCGGTAGTGGCTGCTCCTTTTGGGATGACCCTAGGGGGAGGTTATGAGATTTCTGCAATAGCAGATAAAATTCAAGCCGCAGGAGAAACCTATATGGGTTTAGTTGAACTGGGTGTGGGACTGGTACCCGGTGCCGGCGGACATAAAGAGATGTTAATCCGCAGTGTTGAAAATGTCAAAGATATTAAAGGGGTAGATTTGCAGCCTTTTGTAAACAAGGCTTTTGAAAACATCGCTATGGCAAAGGTTTCAACCAGTGCCCAGGAAGCTAAGGATTTAGGGTATTTGAGGGCAGGAGACGGAATCAGCGTTAACAGTGATTTTCTAATTTATGATGCTAAACAGGCTGTTTTGGAAATGGTGAAGAAGGGCTATCGAGCACCTGCACCGGCCCAAATTCCCGTTGTGGGAGAAACCGGTTATGCTGTTTTGGAACTTGGAGTATATACTATGCTGCAAGGCGGCTACATTAGTGAATATGATGCTCATTTAGCTAAAAAAGTGGCCCATATTCTAACCGGGGGCAAATTACATCCGGGAACAGTTGTATCTGAGGAGTATTTGTTAGACATTGAGAGGGAAGCTTTTCTAAGCCTCATTGGCGAGCCTAAGACTCAGGATAGAATGCGTCATATGTTGGCTAAGGGTAAGCCCTTGCGTAATTAAAGAGAGGAGGGTGTTAGATGCGGGAAGCGGTTATCGTATCAGGAGTAAGAACAGCGGTTGGTAAAGCACCAAGGGGCATATTGAAGTATCATAGACCCGAAGATTTAGGCGGGGCGGTTATAAAAGAGGCAGTGGCCAGAGCCAAAGGCTTGGATCCTGCAACTGTTGATGATGTGATTATTGGTTGTTCCTTCCCTGAAGGAGAACAGGGGATGAATATGGGTAGGGTTGTAGCTCTAAGGGCGGGGTTGCCAAATAGTGTACCCGGTATGACAGTGAACCGTTTTTGTTCTTCCGGTTTGCAAACAATTGCAATTGCAGCCGAAAAAATCATGTGTGGCTTTGCCGATGTGGTTGTTGCCGGCGGGGTTGAGAGTATGAGTACTATCCCTATGGGTGGGCAAAGAATAGCACCTAATCCATATATGATGGAGAATCAACCGGGGGTTTATATGGGTATGGGTTTAACGGCGGAAGAGGTTGCCACCAGATACAATATCAGCAGAGAAGATCAAGATGCTTTCGCGGTCCGAAGCCATCAAAATGCCGCAAAGGCGATTCAAGAGGGTAAGTTTAAGGATGAGATTTTACCCATAACGGTAAAGCAGGTTAAAGTTGGTCCCGGTAACAAAGTAGTTACAGAAGAAGTAATTTTTGATACTGATGAAGGGGTAAGGCCGGAAACGAGTATGGAGGGCTTGGCCAAACTCAGACCGGTGTTTAGACAAGGTGGGTCTGTGACAGCCGGTAATTCGTCACAAACCAGTGATGCCGCGGCGGCCGTTGTGTTAATGTCAGCTGAAAAGGCAAAGGAACTGGGGCTGAAGCCCATTGCTATTTTCCGTTCCTTTGCTGTTGGTGGGGTAGAGCCCGAGGTAATGGGTATCGGACCTGTCGTGGCTATCCCGAAGGCTTTGAAGCTTGCAGGTTTGACACTGGATGATATTGACTTAATTGAGTTAAACGAAGCTTTTGCTTCTCAATCACTTTATGTTATCCGGGAGTTGGGCCTCAATCAGGATATTACCAATGTTAACGGCGGGGCGATTGCTCTTGGTCACCCTCTAGGTTGTACTGGTGCGAAGTTGACAGTTTCCTTGCTGAATGAGTTGGGTCGTCGTAAGGGAAAATATGGTTTAGTGTCAATGTGCATCGGCGGTGGCATGGGGGCGGCCGGTGTATTCGAAATGGTTTATTAATATTGAATTGGAGGGATAATTATGAGCAATGAAATTATTAGGGGCGGTATGTTTTTAATCGACGATGCAAGAAACACCTCAATTTTTACGCCGGAGGATTTTAACGAGGAACATCGTATGATTGCCAAAACAGCTGAAGACTATATACTCGGTGAAGTCGTTCCGGTAATGGATGAGTTGGAAGAAAAAAAGGAAGGCTTAATGCCAAGTTTGGTTAAAGGGGCAGGGGAGCTGGGGCTTTTGGCAGCGGATGTTCCCGAGGCCTATGAAGGAATGGGCTTAGATACGATCAGTTCAATTCTAATTACAGAAAAGGTGGCTTTGGGCGGACCTTATGCGGTTGCACATTCTGCCCACACTGGTATTGGTACCCTTCCAATTGTTTATTTTGGTAATGAGGAGCAAAAGAAAAAGTATCTGCCGGGTTTAGCAAGTGGGGAGCTTCTGGCAGCCTATGCTTTAACTGAACCGGGTGCAGGCTCCGATGCCTTAAACAGTAAAACCAGGGCCGTTCTAAGTGAAGACGGAACTAAATATATTTTGAACGGCGAAAAAATGTTTATTACCAACGCCGGTTTTGCGGATATTTTTGTTACCTATGCCAAAATTGACGGGCAGCATTTTACAGCTTTTATTATTGACAGGGAGTCCCCTGGTCTCAGTTTTGGAGCAGAAGAAGACAAAATGGGTATTAGAGGCTCCTCCACCCGCAGCGTGATTCTGGAAAATTGTGAGGTGCCTGTGGAAAATGTTCTTGGGGAAATTGGCAAAGGGCATAGGGTAGCCTTTAACATTTTAAACATTGGCCGCTACAAATTAGGAGCAGCAGCAGTCGGCGCAGCAAAAGAAGCTTTGGCTATTAGTGTGAAATATGCCAAGGAAAGACAGCAGTTTAATAAAAGCTTGGTTGAATTTGGCTTAATCCAAGCCAAGATAGCGGATATGACTACAAAGCTTTATGCCTCCGAGTCTATGGTTTATAGAACTGCTGGATTAATTAACACTGTTTTGGCGGATTTGGATCCCAATGCTACAGATGCCGGTCAAGCAGCTACCAATGCCATCAGTGAATATGCCATGGAGTGTTCGATTAATAAAATTTTCTGTTCTGAAGCAGTAGACTTTATTGCCGACGAAGCAGTGCAGATTCACGGCGGTTATGGTTATATTAGGGAATACCCTGTAGAAAGGATGTATAGAGATTCTAGAATCAACAGAATCTTTGAAGGTACAAATGAAATCAATAGACTCCTTATTCCTGCTACCCTACTTAAAAAGGCTACAAAAGGAGAAATTCCTTTATTAGCGGCAGCACAAAAATTAATGGGTGAGCTAATTGGCATGATGCCTGAGGCTCCGGAGGGAGTCTTGGGAGAAGAATTTGCAAAATTAGCGAATATGAAGAAAATGTTCCTAATGACTGCCGGCAGCGCAGTGCAAAAACTTGGGATGAAGCTTCAGGATGAACAAGAGGTGCTGGCAGCCTTAGCGGATCAAGTAATAGAAATTTATGCTCTGGACAGTACCCTAGTTCGTACTAAAAAAGCCGTTGAGGAAACAGGTGAGGAAGCTAATGCTTTAAAACTGAACATGGCAAGACTTTATGCAAATGAGGCTCTCCAAAACTGTGAGTTAATTACTAAAAACACTCTGGCTGTGGTGGAAAGTGGAGACACCCTAAAAACGCTATTGGCCGCCCTTAGAAAGCTTGTTCGCTTCGATTTGGTGAATGCAGTACAGTTAAAGCGTGCAATCGCTGCTGACATAATTGAGGTAGAAAAATATATCGTCTAAACAAGCCTAGTTCAATATCTTATTAAGGGAACCCCTTCGTACGAAGGGGTTCTTTGTGTGATCTTTACACTTTAGCAATTATTAAGTAAAATGTTAAGGTGATTATAATGAAGAGGTGAATATCCAATGGCTTTATCTTGCGGAATTATTGGTTTGCCTACTGTTGGCAAAACTACTTTGTTTAATTTACTTACCAATGCCAAGCTAGAAACCAGTAATTTTATGACTGGGAAAACTACTACCCATACCAGAACTGCTAAAATCCCCGATGAAAGAGTTGATAAATTGGCTGAATTGTATAACCCTAAAAAGGTGACCTATGCTACCTTGGAAATTACCGATGTGCCGGGGTTGGTCAAGGGTTCGAGTAAGGGAATGGGTTCGGGGAATGAATTTTTGCAGGGGGTTAGAGAGGCGGACGCTTTAATACATGTAGCTAGGGCTTTTAGTAAGCCGGAGATATTGCATATTGAAGGCAGCATTGATATTTTACGGGACTTAGAAACAGTTAATTTGGAATTACTTTTTGCTGATTTGCAACTAATTGAAAATCGCATAAACAGAATTGAAGGGCAAAAAAAGGTTACCCAGGAGCATCGGACAGAATTGTCGGGGCTAAAAAAAATACAGGAAGTATTAGAGGCTGAAAAGCCAATCAATCAGGCCGGTTTAACGGAAAGCGAAAATCAATTGCTTAGGCACACTCAGTTTCTAACCAGTAAACCTATGATTTTAGTTATTAACCTCGATGAAGATCAGCTGATTGCCCAAAGTTATCCAAACAGAAAGGCGATATTAGAATATGCCGCACTGAGGGCTATTCCATTACTGGAGGTATCTGTTTTGGTAGAGGAAGAGATCAGTGAATTAAGTATAGAGGATCAAGTAATTTTTCTGGAGGACTTGGGTATTGAAGAACCCGGCATAAATAAAATAGCCAAGACTGTTTATCAGGAGCTAGGTTTAATTTCTTTTCTCACTGCGGGTGAAGATGAAGTGAAGGCTTGGACTATCGCGGCGGGATTAAACGCTAAGCAAGCGGCCGGAAAAATTCATTCCGATATAGAAAAAGGTTTCATCAGGGCGGAAACTGTCGGCTTTAACGACCTAATGGAACTGGGCTCCATGGTCAAAGTTAAAGAAAAGGGTTTGGCCCGTTTGGAAGGAAAAGATTATTTAGTAAAAGACGGTGATATAATTAATTTTCGATTTAATGTTTAATTAGAAAAACTGCTATTTGGTAGCCACCTTGACAGCCCCGGCTGTCGGGTATAAGATAATTCTAGCAATTAAAGTATATGCGAAATATAGCAGAATAGGGGCGAACAGGATGCAAATTAAAGGCGGAAAAATACGTCAAATGAGAGAGGAGCGAAATTGCTCCTTAGCGGAATTCGCGGGGAGAGCGGGTATTTCTATTTCCTATTTAAGTGAAATAGAAAGGGGAGCAAAAAAGCCTTCTTTAAAAACCATTGAAAAAATAGCAAAGGTACTTAATGTGCCCAAAAACCAGCTGATTGAAATTACCAGCGATTCCAAAGGGATATCCCTGGGAGAAAAAATTCGGCTGCTGAGAGAGCAAAAGGATTGGATTTTATCTGATTTAGCAAAAAAAGCACAGATTTCTGTTTCTTTTTTAAGTGAAATCGAGAGAGGCAACACTTATCCTGCCATAGACACCTTGAAAAGAATTGCCGATGTTTTAGAAGCGGATATGCAAGATTTGATTGGTAGGGGGGGCATTTTAGGCAACAAGCTAAGATCCCGCCGGGAAGAA